>ERZ761610.6-NODE-6-length-252228-cov-83.771363_pt1 | contig 252228 bp, 197 predicted proteins | sample MGYA00512164_ERZ761610 | MGnify/ENA primary metagenome ERZ761610 (study PRJEB28899, sample SAMN02850038) | bioreactor sludge metagenome | biome: EBPR Sludge; feature: EBPR Bioreactor; material: flocular biomat | place: Australia: Thorneside Wastwater Treatment...
TCTTTTGCAATAGATTTATAATTCCATATAAAAACGATGAAAACAAAGTGAATTATTCCCTAATAACTTAAATTAATCTTATGAAAACGATTGACAATGCTGTTTACAGACATTCTTTCTGTAGTTTAAAGACATTTAACATTTTACAAATTTTTGATGTACGTTTACGTACCCCTTTCTTACTTTTTTTGTTGATTAGTGCTCTGGTTGTTACTTCTCAAGCCCAGACGTGCCCCGCAAATCAGGGGACTGCAGTCAATATTGCTTCTTTGCCATATAATGGTACAGGGCTAACCACTTGTGGCGCCGGTAATGATTTTACCAGCGGCAATACTACTACTTGTGGTAGCAGCACTTATTTGGGCGGTGAAGATCTTGTATTCCTGTTTACTCCAACAGTCACCGGTTTGATATCAATTTCGCTAACAAGCGGGTCTTCTTGGGTCGGATTGAAGCTTTATAATGGTTGCCCTTTCAACGGGCAGGGAGGAGCTTGTGTGGCAAATGCTGGATCTTCCTCGGGTAATCAATCAATAAATACGAGTGTTGTTGCCGGAGTAACATATTATTTGATAGTAGATACCTGGCCTTCGCCTACATGTATTCCCAGTTTTAACCTGACTATCTCAGCTCCTACACCGCCTCCGACTTGTCCCGGAGGATTGGGCTCATATACAAATATCATTGTGCCTTTTTCTGCAACAGGGTTGACTACATGTGGTAAAGGTAATGACTTAACCTCCAGCAATGTCAGTCCAATCTGTGGCAGTTCTTCATACCTGGGCGGTGAAGATGAAGTATTTGTTTTCACACCTTCTGTATCAGGTAGTTACACGATAAACCTGACTAGTGGAAGTAGCTATGTTGGTATTATGTTATATAATGGTTGTCCACTATCAGGAAATGGAGGTACTTGTGTTGGTTATGCACAAGGATCCTCGGGCAATCAGTCTATAACTAATATATTGACTGCGGGAGTAACCTATTACCTGATAGTTGATTCGTGGCCGTCACCAACTTGTCACTCCAGTTATAACCTTTCCATAGTACTAAATGGTGACCCTTGTTCTAGTATAACTCCTTTGGCTTGCGGAACTTCTACAACGGCCAATTTATCAGGCGCCGGAGTATGGAGCGGTGGTAGTTCATGTGGGTATGGTGTGCCGGGCCAAGAAAAGATTTACTCCTTTACACCCGCCAATACTGGAACAGCAACATTGCAGGTTACCTCCACCAACAGTGGCGGTTATGTGGATTATCAATACAAATTGGCTTCCGGTGGTTGTAATTCCGGTGGATGGACGTGCATAGCTGATGTTTATTCTCCCGGTTCATATTCATTTAGTGTTACCGGTGGGCAGACGTATTATTTGTTGTTGGATGCTGAATCTTATGGCAGTATTATACATACTTTCCAGGTGAATTGTCCGGTTGCTTGTGTGCCGTCAATCACAGTCACCGAAACATCAGGTATAGTAAATGATGGAACGATATGTGTAGGAGGAAGTGCTACTTTATCAGTAGGTGCCGGTACATCTTATTTATGGAGTAATGGAGCCACTACACAATCAATTACTGTAAGCCCTCTCTTGACCACCACATACTCTGTAACTGTTACAGGAGGAGCTTGTCCCGGCACAGCGACTAAAGTGGTTACTGTCAGTCCATTGCCAAGCGCATCAGCAGGCTCCAACAGTCCTGTATGTGCAGGTGCAACCATAAGCCTCACTGCCTCCGGAGGAACATCATACAGCTGGAGTGGCCCCGGAGGATGGACCAGCACTGCCCAGAATCCTACCAGACCAAATGCAACTGCTGCGATGGCAGGGTCATATACGGTTACAGTTACAAACGCAGCCGGATGTTCTTCCATGGTTACAGTGGACGTGACAGTCAATAGTTTGCCGAGTGCAAGTGCAAAAGCTGATCCGAACCCTGTTTGTACAGGTCATTTTGCACAATTAGCTGCAGCAGGGGGTGGTACATACAGTTGGAGCGGACCCAATGGATTTGCCAGTACACTACAAAACCCCGGACTGGGCATCGTTCAAATGAATATGGCAGGTACTTATACAGTTACTGTTACCAGTGCGGAGGGCTGCTCTTCCACGGCTTCCATCAATTTGGTCGTCAACCAAAGTCCTAACGGATCAGCAAGTGTGAATCCGTCTTCAGTCTGCGTAGGTAATACTGCTCAATTATCTGCTTCCGGTGGTCAGAGCTACCTATGGAAGGGTCCGGGAGGATTTACTTCTACTCAGCAGAATCCGGTAATCAATGTTACCTCACATGTACAAGGTGGCACATACTGGGTAACTATCTCTAACTCCAACGGATGTTATGTTCAATTGAGCGTCACACTTACAGTCAATTATCCACCTGCCGTCACAGCAACTCATGATCAGAGTACCGCATGTACCGGCAGTACTTTGAAATTGTTTGGTACAGGAATAGGTACTTATTTGTGGACCGGTCCAGCAGGATTTACCAGTTCACTGCAAAATCCTGTCATTCCTAATGTGACACCCGCTAATAGTGGTGTTTATACCCTGAAGGTAACCAATGGATCCGGTTGTTTTGCAGTAGCTTCAACCACAGTTTCTGTTGTTGCTCCGCCAAATGTAACGGCAACGGTAAATGATAATACAGTTTGCGAAGGTACCAATGTTTACTTGTATTCAGGTGGGGCGTCAACTTATCAGTGGACAGGTCCTTGGGGATGGGTTTCAACTTTTGAGGATCCTATCATTTATACTATTCCTGCTTATATGAGTGGCGTCTATTCAGTCACAGGTACAGGTCCTACCGGCTGTAAGTCCAGTGCTTCAGTGACTGTTAATGTCTATCAGTTGATCAATGGTACTGTAAATGCTATACCAAATCCTGTCTTGTTAGGTGGGACATTACAACTTAATGCAACCGGAGGTACCAGTTATCTATGGACAGGCCCGGGTGGATTCTATTCTACTCAATCAAATCCTGTGATTCATAACTTTAATTATAAAAATGTAGGTACTTATACGGTTATCATTACCAATGAAGGTGGATGTGAGATGACATTATTTGTAACTGTTGATCTTGTATTACCACTTCAAGGAGATAATGTAAATAACTTCACCGTCAGTACAACAAAACTAGTAGAGGGTCATATATATCCTAATCCTTCCAGTAATTATATAACATTACAAAGACATGAAACTGCATCGGTGGTTTATTCCATCATCGATATGAAGGGTAATGTTCTGATCAAGAATGCAACTACGGATAGCGGTCAGGTTAATATAGAGTCACTCACTCCCGGATCATATCATGTTCTATGGTCTCAACCGGGAGTTGCCAGGGATGCATTCAAAGGCAGCTTTATCAAGGTTAAATAACTTTGAATTGTGAAAGTAACTAGAAAGAGGCAGTCTGTTGACTGCCTCTTTTTTATTTATATCTATAATTCTGAGATAAAGTCATTAGGTTTGTAATGTAATGAATAGGAATAATACAAGTTGGCATTGTTCATTTTTTAGAGTAATTTTGCCGACTTATTAATGAAATTTACGGCAAACTATTATTAGGAAATTTCCGTTTTATTGTTTTACACAAAGCGTTTTCTAATTTGCTGTTGATATTCTGCAGTATTGATGATTAGTTGATTATAGATACAATCCATGAGTGAAGAAAAGAATGAAAGTTTAAATTTTTTGGAAGAGATCATTGAGAAGGACATTGCTGAAGGTACCCACGGTGGCCGAGTGTTGACACGATTCCCTCCTGAACCCAATGGCTACCTTCACATTGGCCATGCCAAATCGATATGTCTGAATTTTGGACTTGCTGAAAAGTATGGCGGCAAGACCAATCTTCGTTTCGATGATACCAATCCTGTGACTGAAGATGTGGAATACGTCAACTCCATCAAAGAAGATATCAGGTGGCTTGGTTTTGAGTGGGCTAATGAGTTATACACGAGTGATTACTTCCCGACTCTCTATAGTTATGCCATCGATTTAATCAAAAAGGGCCTTGCCTATGTCGATGATTCTACTTCTGAAGAAATGGCTGCCCTGAAAGGAAGTCCGACAGTGCCCGGCCAACCCAGCCCGTACAGGGATCGCTCCATCGAAGAAAATTTGAGACTTTTTGAGGAGATGAAAGAAGGTAAATATGGCGATGGAACCAAGGTTTTAAGAGCCAGAATAGACATGGCTTCCCCAAATATGTTGATGCGCGATCCGATTATATACCGGATCAAACACGCTCATCATCACAATACAGGTGAACAATGGTGCATATACCCGATGTACGACTTTGCTCACGGGCAAAGTGATAGCATCGAACAGATTACCCATTCAATCTGTACCCTGGAATTTATTCATCACAGACCACTTTATGATTGGTTTATAGAGAAATTGGAAATCTTCCCTTCCCATCAGTACGAATTTGCCAGACTCAACCTTAATTATACCGTGATGAGTAAGCGACGATTGTTGCAATTGGTCAATGAAGGCTATGTCAACGGGTGGGACGATCCTCGGATGCCAACTATTTCAGGTTTGAGAAGGCGTGGATATACGCCGGCCAGTATTCGTGATTTTGCGACTAGGGTAGGCATAGCGAAGAGGGAGAATGTAATCGATTATGGCCTTTTGGAATTTTGCATTCGCGAAGATTTGAATAAGACTGCTATAAGAAGGATGGCTGTTTTGGATCCCTTGAAAGTTACCATTACAAATTTGCCGGACGATTTCAGAGAAGCACTTGCCACTGATAATAATCCGGAAGATGAGAGCGCAGGTAGTCGCGAACTTAGTTTTTCAAGACAACTTTTCATCGAACATGAAGATTTTATGGCCGAACCAATTCCCGGTTTTTTTAGGCTGACACCCGGTGGTTTGGTAAGACTTCGTAATGCTTATATCATTCGTTGTGATGACATGATTAGGGATGAGGACGGAAGGGTCATCGAGCTGAAATGTACTTATTTCCCGGAAAGTAAAAGCGGTCAGGACACATCCGGTCTCAAAGTTAAGACTGCCATACATTGGGTAGATGCCAATGATAGCATCGATATTGAAGTAAGGCTTTATGACCGATTGTTCAAGGTAGAGAATCCGCAAAATGAAGAAGGAGATTTCAAGTCCTACCTGAGTGAAGATTCGCTTAAAATATTACCCAATGCCAAAGGAGAAAGGGCGCTTATAGATACTAAACCGGGTGACCATTTTCAATTCCTTAGATTGGGTTATTTCTGTACTGACAAGGATACAATCAGTAAACCGGTGTTTAATAGAACGGTATCACTGAAAGATGGATTTAAGAAGAAGTAAGATTTAATCATTTATAAGATTTTGCCATGAAATTAAGGTTGTATCAAAACTCCATTCGTATGAGGACTCAAATTCCCGAGATAGAGGCCATCATAGCAACAGGTGTCATTGAAGCCTTCGTACAATTCGGTCCGAATGAGAGCGATAGGCTGACTTATAAGGTAAAATTTGATGACTCATCAGCCTTGAACATTGAATTTCATGATCGTGAAATCATCATGCATGTACCAGAAGCAACAGGCCGTCAATGGGCGGAAAGCGATGAAGTAGGAGTATACGGATCTCAGGATCTGGGCGATGGTAAGACTCTTCGAATTCTTTTGGAGAAAGACTTTAAATGTCTGGATAATACCGACGAAGACCAAAGTATGATGTATCCTAACCCGCGTCAGGCATGATAAACAGAAGCTATTGGGAAGACATCAGCTTCTTTAGAGAACCTGATTTTCTCATAATAGGTGCCGGTTTTGTCGGGCTTTATACGGCATATTTTCTGAAGAAAGCGCGTCCGGACTCCGATGTTGTCGTGGTAGAGCGAGGCCCATTCAGCAATGGAGCCAGTACAAAAAATGCCGGTTTTGCCTGTTTCGGAAGTGCTTCGGAAATATGGAATGATGTGGCTGCATATGGCCGTCAAAAGGTTGTGGATACCGTGCGAATGAGATTTGAAGGCCTCGAAATGACCAAAAGGATATTGGGCAGCCAAAGTATCGATTATGTAGAATGTGGTGGGGTAGACGTGTTCACAGAAGGCGATCATGCAGTATATGAGGATTGTGTGGACAATCTTTTAGAAATAAATGCTTTAGCTGAGGAGGCAACCGGCATCCCTGATATATACTCTGCACATACCGGCAATCCTATAGGATGTAAGGGTTTTACACATTTTATCCGGAATAGGGCGGAAGGTAGCCTCAATACAGCTTCCTTGTACACCTCTTTGCTGGATCTTTGCAGACAGGAAGGCGTCAGGTTGTTGTTTGGCCTTAATGTAGTGAATATTGATACGGATTTTCGGACCGTTGAGTTTGATTTTTTTGATAAAATTTCTTGTCCGAATATCATTGTGACTACCAATGGATTTGCGTCACGGTTGTTGCCTGTTTTGGACGTTCAATTTGTTCGGAATCAGGTTCTTGTAACGGAAAGAATCCCGGGTCTTGATCTGTTAGAATGTGTTCATTATAATAGTGGTTTTATTTATTTCAGGCAGGTTGACGGAAGGATATTAATGGGCGGTGGGCGAAATGTCCTCGGTAGTGCCGAAGTGACAGACGAGATGTCTACGACCAATGAAGCTTATGAATTGTTGCGCCATGTTATGATAAATCATATCGCGGTTGATACAATACCTCAAGTGGAATATCACTGGGCAGGTATTCTTGGTGTCGGGTCAGATAAAAAACCAATTATTGAACAAATCAATCCCGGAATCTTCGTCGGTGTCCGTATGGGTGGTATGGGCGTTGCAATTGCTCCTGTTGTTGGTCGTGAACTGGCTGAATTAGTTGTAAATTCTTAAGATTTTGATGTTTAGAAGGTTTACCAGCTATCTCCATATTGCCTTCATGAGCATTTTGTCTTATGGCGCATTGGGTCAAAATGTCGATACCGTTGATTTTGTCTATTTTGAAGAGGCCAAACATGGATTGATTTATACCAAAGAGAAGGTCAGTATCTTTATTGGCGAAGTCTCGTTTAACCATAAGGGTGTATATTTTTATTCTGACACGGTATATCGTTCCGATCAACTGATTCGGGCTATAGGTAACGTACTTATCCAGCAAGGTGATACCTTGAGCATATTTGCCGATTCCCTTCACTACAATGCTACTACTAAACAATGTGAGCTGTTTGGTAATGTCTCTTTTACCAAAGGGGAGCAGCGCTTATATACTGAAAAGTTATCCTACAATACAGAAACTAAGATTGCTGCCTTTGACGAATATGGCACATTCACCAATGGCCCTACCTGGGTTAAAAGTAAATCCGCCGTCTATGATACCAGGTCGGAAGATATAGTTCTCAATGAACACGTTTTTGTCCAGGATCCTGACTTCGACATCAAAACCAGTAAATTGAAATATAATTCCAGAACGAGACTGGTTACTTTTTTGGCTCCCACACTTGTTGCCCAAAAGGATGGGACGCGATTGTATTGCGAGTCCGGTTTTTACAATATCGATAAAAAGTATGGTGAGTTTGTCGGGAATCCACAATATCAGAAAGGGAAGGATAAAGCCATGGCCCGGAAAAAAATGATCTATGATGGCAGAAATGAATACTATTTCATGCATGGGGATGCTCGATATCAAGACTCTTTGCGTTATGTCCAGGGCGAATCGGTGAAATATTTTCAAAAGCGCGAATATTTCGAAGTCGATGGAGGTGATGGCTTCGCTTTTCTGCAAGATTCCAGTCAGATGCTCAAGGGAAAAAAAATTCAGTATGATAAAAAGAAGAAAATCCTAAAAACTACCGGACGTAGTCGTATCGAGGACAAGGATAACATCATCGAGGCTGATAATAACGACTTCAACGACGAAACAGGAACAGGGATGTCTCGTGGTAATGTGATCTTGCATGATAAGGCGAATAACTCAACAATACATGCCGAATGTGTGGATATTGACAGGAAGAAGGAGAATTTTAAGGCATTCGGCAAACGAGCGATGTTTACTGTGGTTAATGAAGAAGATACGGTGCATATCAGTGCAGACACTCTTATTTCCTTCAAGAAGGATAGTCTTACAGGCGATACATCCAGGATCATTCTGGCTTACTACCATGTTAAGATATTTAGTAAAAGCTTTCAGGGAGTGAGTGACTCGATGTATTATACGACGTTGGACAGCATTTTCAGACTATACAGGAATCCCGTACTTTGGTCAGATACTACCAATCAGTATTTTGGAGACACCATCCTCATCTTTCAGAAAGATAAGAAATTGTCTTCCATTATGCTGCAAAACAAGGCAATGATTATTACAACGCCCGAAGAAGTTTATTTCAATCAAATCAGTGGTAAGGAAATCCGGGCAATTATGGCGGATGACAAGATACATGCCCTGACAGTTGATGGCAATGCACGAACTGTTTTTTATAATCGTAATGATCAGGAAGAATACACCGGAGTAAATACGTTGGATTGTTCACATTTGCGTGCGGTTTTCGATGATGGTGAGTTGTCATCTATCAAATTCTACAAGAAAAATGACGGAAAATATTATCCCATGAATAAAGCCAACCATGCTGAAATTCAATTATCCGGTTTTAAATGGGATATCAGCCGACGTCCGGTCTCCCTTCAAGAGATGCGGGCTGATGGGGCCAATGTCATGATGTTTACCCTATCCGACAAGGAACCTGACCTGGATACTCAAGTCGTACTCACGATGCCCGAAGAAAAGCCGGTAAAAGAGACCTCGAAGAAAAAACCCGGCATCAATAGAAACAAAAAACGATGATATGATGGTTTTAGATCAGGTAGAACTGATTTTAAACTCGAAATTAAGAGACTGGATTAGCGCTGGAATCGTCTGTGGCTTAATAAGCCGGAGAAAAAAGTGCTAAGAAATACAATATTGCTAGAAAAACGAAGAATTATTTTCTTGACAATAGATTTACTTATTCAAGCATGGTTTCTTAAAACTGGCTCAAAAAACGGATATCATTCTCGAAGAAATGCCTGATATCGGTAATTTTATATTTAAGCATTGCTTGTCTTTCTATACCCATGCCCCAGGCAAAACCACTATACACATCCGGATCGATACCGCAATTTTCCAATACGGCGGGATCGACCATTCCACAACCCAGTATCTCCAGCCAGCCGGTGCCTTTAGTAATCCGCCTGTCTTCTTCTGTTTCCAGTCCCCAGTAAACATCCATCTCTGCACTTGGCTCGGTAAATGGAAAATATGAGGCACGAAGCCTGGTCCTGGCCTTGGGACCATACATGGCCCTGGCATAATAGTTCAATGTCTGCTTCATATCGGCGAGACTTACGTTCTTATCGATATATAAGCCTTCTACTTGATGAAACTGGCAGTGGGAGCGGGCAGAGATTGTTTCGTTACGATAAACGCGTCCCGGAGAAATAATGCGGATAGGAGGTTTTTGACTTTCCATAACATGCACCTGAACCGTCGATGTCTGACTTCTGAGCATGCGTGTGAAGTCATTGGCAAGGTAATAGGTATCCGTCATGTCACGCGCGGGATGATCTTCCGGAGTGTTCAATGCTGTAAAATTGTGCCACTCATCTTCAATTTCGCGATTCTCTTCAACCGTAAATCCAATTTTGGTAAATATTTCGATGATGCGATTAAGGGTCAATGAAACAGGATGCCGGGATCCTAAGGTAGTTGGATAGCCCGGTCTGGTGAGGTCCATTTTTCCGGAAGTAAGGCTTTCTCCTTGATTGTTTAATGAGGCAGAAAGACTGTTGAATTTTTCCTCGGCACTTTTTTTCAACCCGTTGAGTGCCTGACCGAAAGCTTTTTTATGTTCAGCCGCCACACTGCCCATTAGGGCAAATAGGTCTTTCAGCTTGTTTTTGGAACCAAGAAAAGCTATCCTAAATGCTTCGAGATCTTCCTTATTACTTACCGGAAATGCCTCGATGTCCTCTGCCATCTCACTTATTTTAGAGTAATGTGTATCGCTCATTGCTATCTTTATTATGTCGCAAAAATAAGGAATTGCTTTGTTATTATTGAAATTTCAGGAATTTGTCTGTAATTCGGCCAGTCTGTCCAGAAACTCTTGTTCTGTCCAAATCTCCACACTGCCCAGATCTTTTGCCTTTTTGAGCTTGCTACCTGCATTTTCGCCTACAACAAGAATGTTCAGATTGGCACTTACGGCACTCAGATTCTTGGCCCCAAGGGCCTCGGCTTTCTCCTGAGCCTCTTTACGCCCCATTTGATGGAGAGTTCCTGTAAACAAGATAGTTTTCCCTGACAGATAATGTCCTGTGACCTGAATAAGTGATTTGTGGTCCTGATTAGTCGCTAACATGTTTACTCCCAAACCCTCTAATTCTTTCAGCATGTCGATATTGCGTGGATCCTCGAAATATTTGATAACGTTTTGTGCAACAATAGGGCCAATATCGCGGATGGTTTCCATCTGTTCCTGTGTCTTGCCTGCAAGGTCCAAGATGCTGTCAATCTCTTCAGCAAGCAACTTTGCTACTTTTCGGCCGACATGATGGATAGAAAGAGCGTGGAGCAATCTGTGGATCGGGTTGGATTTACTTTTTTCAATGGCGTTGATAAGGTTATCAGCGCTTTTTCGACCGAATCCTTCCAGGCCAGATATCTTATCCGCTGATAATCGGTATATATCTGCAAATGAATTCAACCAGCCCAAATCAAAAAATTTTTCCACGATGGACTTACCTAAACCTTCTATGTCCATAGCGTCCTTGGAGGCGAAGAAAATCAACCGCTGTTTAAGCTGTTCAGGGCAATCGGGATTGACACACCGCCATACCGCTTCTTCCTGCGGTTTTATCAGGTTGGAATGGCATGATGGGCAACTGGAGGGAAAAACAATTGCCTTTTCTGTCCCTGTTCTGACATCAGGCAATGATTTGACGATGTATGGAATGACATCACCGGCACGCTCGACGACGACCATATCGCCCAGCCTAAGATCGCGGCTTTGGATAAATTCTTCGTTGTGGAGGGAAACGGAACTGATGGTTACCCCTGCCAAAGCGACGGGCTCCAGCTTTCCTACCGGGGTAATCGAGCCAATCTTTCCGACTTGATATTCTATATCGATAAGTCGGGTAGCAGTCTGTTTGGCCTGGAACTTGAATGCAATGGCCCATCGAGGATGATGTGCTGTTGTGCCAAGCTCCTCTTGCCATTTTGTATTGTTGAGCTTGATGACCATACCATCTATTTCGTACGGGAACTCCTCGCGCTGGTTTTGCCAAAGGTGGCAGAATTCGATTACTTCAGTGATATTCCTACACAGCATCCTGCCTTGATTAGGGGTTTTAATGCCTAAACTGCCAATGGCATCGATACCTCCAAATTGTGTAGTGAAGCTATTCAATATATCATTCCCTTCAAAATCAACGGCGTATGAAATGGTATAGATGAAGGCATCCATCTTCCTGCTTTCTGTATCTTTCGGGTCCTTGGTCCTTAGGCCTCCGGTAGCTGCATTTCTGGCATTGGCAAACAAGGGTTGCCCTTGAGCAAGGCGCTGTTGATTGACCTTTTCAAAATTTGCTTTGGAAATGATAGCTTCACCGCGTACTTCGATGGTATGGATACCGAGTTTATTGAACTCAACATAGAGCGGAATGGTTTTGATGCTCTTGACATTATTGGTGATTTCTTCACCGGAAACTCCGTCACCACGTGTGACTCCCCGGCTCAGTTGATTCTCTGTATAGACAAGTGATATGCCTCCACCATCATACTTGGGTTCAACACTGTATTCGATATCCTGTGTACTATCAAGCTTCAGCATCCGTTTGATCTGTTGATCAAATTCAATCAGATCCTGTTCATTGTAGGAATTGGCCAGAGACAGCATCGGCTTTAAATGAGCTATTTGTTGTGCATTTTCTGTAATGTCCAGCCCAACTCGGTCAGTGGGGGAGTTCTTTACCTTCCATTCAGGATGAGCCGCTTCTGCTGATTCCAATGACTTGAAAAGAAAATCATATTCCGTGTCACCAAGAATTGGTTCGTTGAGGATATAATACCGATACTCGTGGAATCGAATGGCATCCACCAACTCATTCATCATTTCCTTTGAATGGATGGATTTTTCCTTTTGAAGGATTTGCCTGGAGAAACTTACAATTTTATCTATATTGTCATTCATATCCTATGAACCTTTAAAACGGACGGTTGAAAGTTGTTGTTAGAAGCTTCCAGGTATTGTCCGGCTATATCTTTAATAGTTTGGTCAAAGTCGGTATATTGAAACCCGGGTATGGACAGCGATTTGCTGTTGTCAAACAAATACTGCTTAGACGAAGTGGTGGCAGTTTCACGAGTTAGCATGGGTCGGCTTCCTGTGACAAGGGAACGCAATTTATCCAATTGCCAGGCAACGCCGAGTATCCATTTGCGGGCTCTGATATATGGAGTCTTCTTGCCCAATGCTTTCGCAATGGTATCCAAAAATTGTCTGTAAGTCACATTATGTCCTATCATCAGGAATTTTTCTTCAACTCCCTGGTAGTTGAGCATCCTCATGGCAAATTCAGCCAGATCCCGAACATCGACAAACCCTGTCGTTCCGGTAGGGTAGAAGGGAATTCCCCGCCAAACATGATTGAAAAATCCATTGGTGCCTACCTTCCAGAAACCGCTACCAAGGATTAACCCGGGCAGTAAAACCCTGACATCAAGATTTTCGGCCTTGCCGCGCCATACTTCCAATTCACCCTGATATTTGGTAATTGAATAATAGGAATTTGAAGGATTTTCTTCAAAAGGTGTGTATTCATCTGTGACACCCCCTTCTTGACTGTTTCGGCCCAAAGCAGCAATTGAACTCATGTGGATGAATTTTTTTATCCCGAATTCCACACTTAAGTTAATGAGGTTGGCAGTTCCCTCCACATTGGTTTTTATTAGTGGCCTGCGGTCACGGGAATCGAATGAAACCAGAGCACCGCAATGTATAACGTGTGTTCTATCCCGCATGGCTGCCTCTAATCCAACGAGGTCGTTCAGGTCTGTTTCCACGATTTTCAACCGATCAACAACATCATGGATCAATGCATTGTTAGAAGTTGCTCTTCTGATGATTGTAATATCAGAATACCCATTCGCTATCAGGGTTCTTACTACATAGGAACCCACCAAGCCGGTTGCTCCGGTTACAAGAATCCTGTATGCTTCCTTTTCCAAATTAAAACATTTTTTTCAATCTTGAGAATAAAGAACGGGTCTTCATATCAGGACATTCGTACCTTGATATATGCAGCCACCGATATTATCGACCATTGATCCTGTAACTGTTTTCATCATATTAGGTATATTCTTTATTCTGAGCAGTCCTGCCAAAGCCATTAAGAGAGCCTCCTTAAATTCAATGATGGTCTTGGGTGGAATTGAAACCTGTATCCCGTTTTCATTACGACATATCTCGGCTATGCACTCCATGAGGTATTGATTGTAAGCTCCACCTCCTGTGACCAACATGTTTTTTCCAGAAAAGTTTGTTTGCTCACGTTGGCATATTAATTTCAGCTCCTGAGAAATTCGTTGGGCGATGAAATTACACAATGTATTCAATTTATCTTCCGGGCTGTAATCAAAGTTCTTGATGACGGGGTAGAATTCCTTCATTATCCAGTTGTTATCCAGAGATTTTGGATAAGGCGCCGCAAAATACTCCATCTTGTTTAGTGCGATGATCAATTCGGGTTGAAGTATGCCTTTCCGTGCTGTAAGGCCATCCTGATCGAATGCTTGACCTGCCAGTGAAGCCAGTTTATTCAATACCTGATTGGCCGGACTTACATCGAAAGCTATGTAGTGACTATCCACTCGGGCGCTGATATTTGCAATGCCGCCGATATTGAGGCAAAGCGGGTACTCTGAGAAAAGCAGATTTTCCGCAATTGGAATCATAGGTGCACCCTGGCCGTTGAGTGCGACATCTGTACTCCGAAAATCACAAATCACAGGATATCCTGTTGCACCGGCAATAGCCGCTCCGTGTCCCAGTTGAAGTGTCATATGGTTTTGAGGCTCATGGAATACCGTATGTCCGTGGGAGGAAATAAAATTAGGCTTAATATCCAGCCTTTTCATGAAAGTATTGGCCAGATCGCCTATATATTTTCCGAATGTAACATGCGCCAGCCAAAGCTCTTTTGCTGAGGCCAAATATGCTTTTTTTAGCCTTTCTTCCCAGAAAACACTTAGTTCGAAGGTCTCGGCTTCTACAATATGCCATTCAAGGATTGGGTTATCTGCTGTTTCATCGAAGGTAAATCGACACAATGCAAAATCAATACCATCCAAAGAAGAACCGGACATGACGCCGAGACCGTGATATACATTCATCTTTTATTTCTTTAATGTTTCTACATATTCTGCCAGCATAACTATCTCCTGCGGAGAATATTCATCTTTATAGGCAGCCATGGCATTCTTGCCATGAGTAATGATATCTATTCTTTCTTCTTTGCTCAAAGTGGATTTGCTGAGGTCTTTGGCGCCATTAAGGCCCAAGGTGCCATCTATACCGTGACATAACTTACATTGCCCTTCGAACAATTCCTTTGCTTCTGCCATTCTCTCGTCCACTGTCAAGGAGGATAAATGGTTTTCAGTGGATTTGTTATTTGGGTTGTCATTGGAGCACGATGCCATGAAAAGTGATAAAGTTGCTGCAAGTATGAAATATTTCATGAATTTTGTGAAATGTGTCGCCAAAAGTAATGAAACTTCAACAAATAAAAAACGCGTCTTTCGACGCGCTTTCCAATCTTGCTTCTTTCAAAGAAATTATTTTTTTGCACTCCATTCCTTGATGGATTCATTGTTCATTTTTACATAATCATCACTACCGGCTTCTTTTGCAAGTGCAAGAGATTTTTCGGCAGATTTGATGGCATCGGCATATTTGCCCATCTTAGCTTCGATCAACGACTGCTGTCTCCAGATCCAAAACCTGTCGCTATTCATTTTGGTAGCTTCCCGAATCCATACAAGAGCTTCATTCAAATCCTTATCTTCATTGTAATAATATTGAGCTGCTGCATAATAGTCATTACCGGAAGGACCGGCCATCTTCTCCTTAATGTTGGCCATGACTGCTGCATCTGTGTTGTAGGTAAACGGAACTTTCACCATAGTCTTATCCCACATGATGGCGATACTGGCACCTTTGTTGGTAACATCGGCAATATCAATTGTAAATGTCTCTACACCGGGGTTTATCATGGCTGTTTGCACCACGATTTTAGCGGCCACATCCTCTGATTTGATGTTGGCATCTGTAAGTCCACCTCCTTTTGTAAGATCTTTATAGAAGATTACAGTCCATTCATTCGGATTGGGAATCGTGTAGATAGCGTATGTTCCTTTTGCCAATTCACTGGAGCCAACTGTTGCCTTTTCAGAAAAGGTGATTTTTGTCGCACCATTGGCACCGGTACGCCATATTTTACCGAATGGTACAAGGTCGCCAAAAATAATCCTGCCTTTCTTGGAAGGTCTTGAATATTCTACGGTTGCTTCACCCAAACCTACATTAGCTTTAACGGTAGAGCCCGGAGAAGCTGCAGGGGTCTTGATTTGTGCATTTAGAACATAGCCTGAAAGAAAGCAGGCTGCAAAAAGAAAAAGTCCTGAAATTATTCTCATTATTATATGGTTTTGTTGATAAAAAACAATTCAAAGGTTTATTCGAAGGTTAACACAGATTGAATGAAAAGGTTCAATCGTTTGAGAGAAAAGTATAGAACTTATTGATAAAGAAAATATTAGGGTCAAATAAGTCCAAAGATAAATAAATGGAGTTCCTCCTCCGATCCCGTTAAAATTCAATGAATTCAATGGATCCATCTGCATATCCTGTAATTGCTTTGTCTGCCATACCCACAAAAAGACCCGTTTCGACAACTCCAGGTATCAATTGGATGTCGGTATTGAGTTGTTGTGGATCAGTAATCAAGCTGAAATGACAATCCAGGATATAATTCCCCTGGTCAGTGATGAAGGGCTTGCTATCATGCTCACGTCTAAGTACAATAATACCATAGTCGTTTGCTAATTTTTGACGAACTTGCTTCCAGCCAAAAGTGACCACTTCGACCGGTAGTGGAAATGCACCGAGGTTGTTAACTCGTTTTTTTTCATCAATGATTATGATCAGTTCATCAGCATTGTATTCTACGATTTTCTCCCGAAGTAATGCGCCTCCACCTCCCTTGATCATATTGCCGGCAGGATCAATTTCATCAGCACCATCAATTGCAATTTGTAATCTATCCACTTCATCCAGAGTGAGGAATTCGATTCCTTCTTCAATGAGTACACGCTGCGTTTGTACGGAAGTGCATACGGCAGTGAAATGGAGGCCTTGCGCCTTTCTTCGCCCCAGTTCCTTCAATAGGTAAAAAACAGTCGAGCCTGTACCCAATCCGACCTTCATACCCGGTTTGATATAATCAGCGGCGTGTATTCCTATTTTTTCCTTGATTTGATCTTGTGTAAGCATGGTGTAAATGTAAGGGTAATTTTGGTAAAGCAGAATGATTTAAGGGTTAGAATATTGACGAAAATAGGTTGGTAAATGAAAGGCTGCAAAAAGAAGTATATTTTTAAGTTTTGCTCCGGAGTGTTTATTTTAAAATTTTTTTCCATTTCCAACAGGGCTGCATACCATTTGTATAGTGTAGTGTATTTGGTCTGATTCTGAACAAATTATATCATCGTCGGACATACGTTTGTCAATTTGTAGTTATGCATTGATGATTAGGAAAGTTTTGCTTTACTTTGCAGCCTTAATTTAGTGAACATTCGATTTCTATAATGATTTCAATCAGCAATCTTTATATTCAATACGGTGACAGAATCCTTTTTGATTCTATATCGACTACGATCAATATCGGAGAGAAAATAGGCCTTACAGGAAGAAATGGTGCAGGCAAATCAACGCTGCTCAAAATATTGGCGGGTGAAATTACCCAGTTCGACGGGGTGGTAGACCGTCCCCGTAACGAGACTGTTGCGTATCTGCACCAGGATATTGAGATCAGCGGCGAACACTCTGTAATAGAAGAAGCTATGAAGGCCTTTGAGGAGTTGAATGAGATTGAACGACAGATACAAATTGCCGAGCACGATCTGACTATACGCGACGATTATGAGTCAGACTCCTATGCTAAACTCATCGATAATCTAACACATCTTACAGAACAATTTGAATACAGGGGAGGAAATCAAAAGGAAGCTAATGCAGAAAAAATATTGAAAGGGCTTGGTTTTAAAAGTCATGAATTTTCCAAGAAAGTCAAAGAATTGTCCGGTGGATGGCAGATGAGGGTCGAGCTGGCCAAGATGTTGCTTACTAAGCCGGATTATCTGTTACTGGACGAACCTACCAACCACCTGGATATTGAATCAATTATTTGGCTCGAATCTTTCCTGTCTGACTATAAGGGTGCCGTAGTGATGATCTCACACGATAAGATCTTTTTGGATAAAATTACCAGGCGTACCATTGAAATTGAATTGGGTCGAATCTATGATTATCAGGCCAATTATTCTGATTATCTGTTACAAAGGGTGGAGCGCAGGGCTCTCATGATGGCTGCCTATGAAAATCAGCAAAAGCTGATTGCCCAGAAAGAAAAGACCATTGCCCGGTTTATGGCCAAAGCCACTAAAACTTCCATGGCACAATCCATGCAAAAACAACTGGATAAAATAGAACGGATAGAACTGGAAGATGAAGATACATCGGCTATCCGGTTGAGTTTTCCCTCAGCTCCCCGTTCTGCTGAAGTTTTGCTGGATGCTTCCGGATTGGAAAAGTCATACAATGGTGTCAATGTATTTCGGGATGTGGACTTCCGTATTACAAGAGGTGAGCGGGTAGCATTCGTTGGACAGAATGGAATGGGGAAATCTACCTTGGCCAAAATATTAATTGGAAAAGAAAAGGCAGATAAGGGAACCGTGGTAATCGGGCCGAACACCTTCCTCGGATATTACGCGCAGAATCAAACTGAAGTCCTGCAAGGCAACCTAACCTTGCTTGAAACTATGGAAAATGAATCGCCACCGGAGAGACGAACTCAACTTCGGAATATTTTAGGTTCCCTCATGTTTTCCGGTGAAGATGTGGACAAAAAGGTGAGCGTTTTGTCGGGAGGAGAGCGTGGCAGGTTGGCATTGGCCTTACTCCTTTTACACCCCATCAATTTGCTTGTGCTCGACGAACCTACCAATCACCTTGACCTGAAGGCTAAGGAAGTGCTTAAAAAAGCCATTATGGATTATGATGGCACGATGATTGTAGTCTCCCACGACCGGGATTTTCTTTCCGGGTTGACCGAAAAGACCATAGAATTCAGGGATAATACGATTAAAGAATATCTGGGGGATGTCAACTATTTCTTAGACAAACGGCAGATGGAAACATTCCGCGAAGTGGAAGCAGTGCAAAAGCAAACTGCTAATTCACAACCAAAGAATTCTGCCCGTGTTGACAATAGTAAAAAGCAGGAGATTGAGAAAACCGAAAAGCGCATTAATGAACTTGAGGCAAAAATCAAATCGCTTCATGATAAAATGATGACTGACGATTTCTACAATTCACCTGATTATCAAAAGACGACCACGCAATACGCCAACCTACAAAAAGAGCTGGAAATAGAAATGACGCGTTGGGAAGAAATGCTATGATATTGTCCCTGATTAAGGTTCAATCAGGAATAATTCATCTTCACTTTTCTTGACCAATGTTTCTCCCGGAAGTGGTTTTCCGATGGCTGCTAATTTACTCAGCATGTCATTTCGTAGAGCCTTAAATTCTGTCAGACTTGAGCCCGGAATCGGATTAGGAGCAGGTAGTTTGCAGCTTTTTGGATTAACCTGTCTTCCATTCTTCCAGAACCTGAAACACACATGAGGTCCGGTAGCCAGACCGGTTGAACCAACATACCCAATTACCTGTCCTTGTCTTACCCTTTGACCTTTTCTCTGTCCCTTAGGGAAGCGTGACATATGCAGGTACTGTGTTGAATAAGTACGATCGTGCTTTATTTTTACATAATTACCATTACCGCCACCGTAGCCCTGAGCTTCGATCACGCCATCAGATACGGCGAGAATGGGAGTTCCGGTCGGAGCTGCATAGTCTGTTCCAAAATGAGGGACCACTTTGTTGAGAATGGGATGAAGTCTGGACATGGAGAACTTTGAGGTTATTTTAGCATATTTCAGTGGAGATGCCAGATATGATTTCTTCATAGGTCTTCCATCCTGATCGAAATATCCTTTATATTTACCGTTATCAAAGTAAAACACGTATTTTTCGCCCAATCTGCCTTTGTAGTATGCAGCGAGTAGTTTGCCGGCATCTACTTCCTCTCCTTCGATGATATTTTTTTCATAAACAAGTTTGATCATATCACCTTTACCTGAACGGCTGAGGTCCATGGCACATTCCATCGCATCTTCCATCTGACTGGCCAGATCCGTATCCATATTGTATTTCTTGATGGTTTCCCATAAGGAACCTTCCATGACACCTGATACAACTTCAATACTTTGCTCTACCGGTCTGTCGATCACTTTGACATTTTCATGGTTAAGGAGATCGAATACAACATATTTATATACGTTGGGTTGGAAAGCAATATACAGAGGCTGTCCGTTTTTCTTGCTCTTCAAAACCGTCATCTCAAGTCCGGGGTGAATGATTCGTGGGTTAAATGATTTCCTGCCGGCTTCAACGGCATTATAAGCATCTTTAGTTTCAATCGTGTATTTTGAAAGAATATTGATAAGGGTTTCTCCTTGCTTAACGGTGATAGTCTCCGTACTGAAAGTGTCAATCACCATACCGAATTTCATTTCAGGCGATTTGATGTTGAAACTACTTAAGGTAGAAATAATATTTTTATTGTATTTGGCAGATGGGTCTAAATTATTTGGCAGAAGTTTTGATAGAATCAGCGATGACAATATAAACGTGAAAGCTAATCCTGTATGCTTTATCAAATTATTAGTATTCACCGGCTTTTAATATAATGATGTAATAAAGTATCCTTCAAGCCGTAAAAATAGGAAAACAATTTAAATTCAGGTACTTATTACGTAATTTATTATTGGGGATTAAATAAAAATTATAAAATATTGTTTTGAATAATTTTAAATCAATTACTATAACAGTTTAATATTCACGTTATTGTATTTATTTATTTTAAATTTTACTTTGAGGTGTTAAAAAATGTTAATCAGTTGTTGAGAACATATGTATTTTTGCCTGATTATGATTGGACTACTTTCTGCAACATTAATTCTGAGTGTAATTCATGCACTGATACCTAATCATTGGCTTCCGTTGGTTGCAGTTGCCAATGCTGAAAAGTGGAGTCCCAGAGAATTATACCTTGTTGGATTCGCCTCTGCTTTTGCTCATGTGCTTGGCACCATTGTCCTCGGTATTTTATTGGGGCTGGTTGGAATCCGTTTGTCAGAAACGTTTGAATCCTATGCTCATATTGTTGCACCCGTTGTATTGATTGTCCTTGGATTGATTTATTTTTCGATTAACCTTCCGCATTCTCATGGTACGCCTTCAGGGGTTGTAGTTGAGACCTATCGGAAAAGCAAAGTGAGATGGATATTGGTTTTTGTCGGGCTGATGTTTCTTTCCCCTTGCCTTGAAGTAGAATCCATATTTCTAACTGCAGGTGGCTACGGTCTTCAAAGTGTACTGTTGTTGTCGCTGGTTTATGGTGTTTGCAGTATTCTTTCGATTATGCTTATGATTTATCTGGTCTATAAGGGAAGCAAGATATTTGCCAATAATGAATTTATTGAACACAATGAAAAGCGAATTACCGGATTGGTATTGATTATCGTAGGCTTATTGTCTTTCTTTTTACATTAAATGATAAAAATGAAGCGTTCTGTCTTATTCTTGTTCTCATTTTTTTCATTTCTGCACCTTTATGGGCAGAAAGCCTCCATACATGGGGCTGATGTTTCTACATCCGATACGCTCGGGATTACTTCCTTTAATATTCGTTATGGTGAGGCCAATGATGGGATCAATAGTTGGCCTAATAGAAAGTCATTGATTAAAAATTATGTACAGTCAACCCGTCCTGATATCCTGGGAGTGCAGGAAGCACTGATTGGACAAATAGCGTATCTTGACTCAATACCGGGTTATGAATTCGTCGGTGTTGGCCGTGACAATGGAATGACAGAAGGTGAATATTGTGCCATATTCTATAATGCCGATGAATTAGAAGTCAGAGAGTCGGGGACGTTCTGGTTATCTGAGACGCCGGGTGTTCCTACAAAGGGATGGGATGGTGCGTGCCCCCGTATTTGTACCTGGGCGAAATTTAAAAATAAAAATGGAAAAGAGTTTTGTGTATTTAATACGCATCTGGACCATATGGGCCGCAAGGCGAGGATGGAAGGAGCAAGACTGATCATTTCAAAAATTAACTTGTTGAATCCCAGGATTCCGGTCTTCCTCATCGGTGACTTTAATGCGACTTCCGAGGATTTGCCTATCAGAATCATTTCGGATTTTTTAGCTGACAGCAGGGAGATTTCTCAATTTCCGGACACCACGGATGGTTTTACCTTCAATGGCTTTAAGGAAGAAGGACAGGCAACAGAGCGCATTGATTACATCTTCGTAAATAATTTTGTTCGTGTGATCTCTTTCCATACCAACCAACTGCGGCCGGACAATAAATATCTTTCTGACCATTATCCAATTGAAGGTACTTTTATTTATTAAAAGTTTTTGGAAACAGAACATTTATTTTGATTTAGCAAGACGCTATTATACTGTAAGCATTGTGATTTTTTGAGCATCATTGTCAAGGCCAACTGCTAATGCTACATTTTTATTCTCATGCTCCGGGTATTTCAAATTCTGAAATTTAGGATGCAATTAAAGTCATCCTTGTTACTATTGTGATTCCGACAATCCTTCAACAGACTCTTGCAACTGTTGATAAAGCTATTGGGGTTGTGGGTGATGAGCAGTAAGGCATTGGATTGAAATAGTTCGGAGGCGCAATGATGGGAAATAAGGCAGATAATTTCAAAAGAAATTCAGGCAATTCCCGTTGAATTTATACGGATAATTTATTCCCTCAGGTGATTTTATATTGGTATCGGATTTCAATAGTCAACCTCAAATTCTACTCTCTTTCCCTGATTGGTTATGATGATGCCATCTTCGTATACTTTGACGCCATTTACCCAGGTTGAGATTACTTTGCCTGGAAGAGATTCGCCTTCCAAAGGTGACCATCCACATTTGTAGAACAGGGATTCTTCATCAACCAATGTGTTTGTACTCAGGTTGAGGCGAACAAAATCTGCATGGTACCCTTCGCGGATATACCCTCTTCCTTTTATTCTAAAGCAAATAGCCGGGGCGTGGCACATCCAGTGGACAACTTCTTCCAGGGTGGCTTTTTCCTTCCTGACAAAACTAAGCATGATATTAAGGCTGTGTTGGACCAATGGAAGTCCTGAAGGGGCTTTCAAATAGGGCTGATTTTTTTCATCCAGCGTATGAGGGGCGTGGTCGGTGGCCACTATATCCAGTTTTCCTGACTTTAATGCTTTAAATATTGCCTCTCTGTCTTCCTGTGTTTTAATGGCGGGATTACATTTTATTTTATTGCCTAATCGGGTATAATCCCTGTCTGAAAAGTAAAGATGGTGTACACAGGCCTCTGCAGTGATTCTTTTGTTTTTGAGAGGCACATCATTGCCAAATAGCTCCGTCTCCTTGCCGGTACTGATGTGCAGGATATGCAGTCGTGAGTTGTGTTTCTTTGCAAGATTTATCGCCCTGGAAGATGAAAGGTAGCATCCTTCTGCACTTCGAATCAATGGATGAAAATGAGCATCCAGGTTGTCACCATATTTTGCTATGTATTCCTCCATATTTTGTCTGATAGTAGCTTCATCCTCGCAATGTGTTGCTATCAACGCCGGACAATTTTCAAAAATATTTTCCAGGGCAGTTTCATTATCGACTAAAAGGTCGCCGGTACTGCTTCCCATAAATATTTTGACACCACAGATTTGAGAGTAGTCGGCTTTCAGGATTTCGTCCAAATTATTATTACTTGCTCCGAGAAAAAAGGAGTAATTGACAATACTTGCCTCTTCAGCTATGCTGTATTTATCTTCAAGTAATTCCAGGGTGGTTGCCGGAGGATAGGTATTGGGCATTTCCATGAAGGTGGTGACTCCTCCTGCTGCGGCTGCCATTGATTCTGTCCTGATATCGGCTTTATGAGTCAATCCGGGTTGTCTGAAGTGGACTTGGTCATCAATGATACCCGGGATGAGATAATCACCTTCAAAGTCAATTTCAGGCGTATCACCTTCATGCCGGATTCTGCCAATTTGTTCAAAATAGCCATTGATGACTTTGACATCTCCTTCTATAATTGTGCCTTCGTTGACTATCCGTGCATTCCTAATGATTACCGATCCCATACATTTATGCTTAGTTTGCAAAAATAATGTTTATAACGCAAAACAGCCACCCAAATAAGAGTGGCTGTCCTGGCATATGTTATCATTGTGGATTATCAAAGACCCATTCCGTCATATACATCCATGACTGACTTGACAGCAGCTGTCGATTCAGCCAGGAGTGCCTTCTCAGACTCATTAAGGTCTAACTCGATTACTTTTTCAACACCATTTCGTCCCAACACAACCGGAACACCTACATATACACCATCGATACCATAATGTCCTTCTACTTTGATGCAACAAGGGAAGATCCTTCTTTCATCCTTTAAGATGGCAGTTACCATTTGTGCTGCTGCCGCTCCAGGTGCATACCATGCTGAAGTGCCCATCAATTGTACCAGCTCACCACCGCCTTTCTTGGTCCTTTCTACTATGGCGTTTAGCTTTTCTTCAGCTACCAGCTCAGTTACCGGAATACCTCCGACTGTAGTGTATCGGGGTAGTGGAACCATTGTATCACCGTGACCACCCATGAGGATAGCCTGGATATCTTTAGGAGAAACTTTGAGTTCTTCAGCCAGGAAGGCACGATAGCGCGCTGTGTCTAATATACCGGCCATTCCGATTACCCTGGATGAAGAAAGGCCGGAAGTTTTGTGCGCAGCATAAGTCATAACATCCAATGGATTGGAAACAACTATGATAATGGCGTTTGGCGAATATTGAAGAATACTTTTTGTTACGCCATTCACGATGCCTGCATTGGTTGAGATCAGGTCATCACGGCTCATACCGGGTTTGCGTGGAAGGCCTGCAGTAATCACTACTACATCCGAATTCGCTGTATCGGCATAGTCGCTTGAGCCGATCAAAAAGGTGCTATATCCATCGATGGGTGCTTGTTGCCAGGAATCAAGGGCTTTTCCTTGTGCCATTTCACCTTTTATATCCAATAAAACGACTTCATTGACGAAATCGCCATGTGCCAATACGTTGGCTACAGTGGCACCCACATTGCCGGCGCCAACTACAGTTACTTTACTCATTGCTAATATTATTGATGTTTGGAATTTAATTTCAGGCTGCAAAAGTATGACTTTAAATAGTAAATAAATAGTAAATTTTGTTTTATTTAAAAAGGCATTTCCGGTTTTTGCGTATCTTGCAGCTTTATAATTCTAATCTCGTTCTCTATGCGAATATTTTTGACAACCTCCTGGTTAAGTTTGTTTTTTATTTTTTGTCATACGCTTGAAGCTCAGCAGGTGCGGGGCTATTGTGGGACACAAAGCAGTCCTGTGGCCGATGCTCAGCTGGATGCTAACATTGCCTATCTGGCCGCACACCCTGATGTATTGAATACTAGAGGAATTACTTATGTTCCCGTTCGATTTACGATAGTCAGATCTGCCAGTGGAAATGGTGGTGTCAACCCGAAATCAGTTTTCAGAATGTTCTGTAAGTTGAATGAAGACTATTTGGATCAGGATATTCAGTTTTATATGAAGGATGATTTCAAATATCTTAACAATGATTTGGCGAATACCGATCCTCAAAGTTCAAGTGGTGGAAGTATCCTGAAGAATGTAAAGGATAAAACAGCATTAAATATCTTTTTTGTAGAAGAAATCAAATCCAGCAGCCCGGGAAGCGTTCTTGGATTTTTTAGTCCGGAGAATGATTACCTTGTCGTTAGAAACAGTGAGGCTAATTACGAATCTCAAACCACTTCACATGAGATGGGACACTTTTTCAGCCTTCGACATACTTTCTATGGTTGGGAATGCGAACCGTGGAATGTAAATGACCATGGCCAAATAGTCACTTTTACGATTGCCCCTTGTTTTAGCGCTCAGGTTGAATTAGTCAATGGTTCCAATTGTTCTACAGCAGCAGATAAGGTTTGTGATACTCCACCGGACTACAACTTTGGCTTTGGCTGGCCTAATGATTGCAGACCATTCAATGTTGATGTATATGACAAAAATAATGACCTGATCAGGCCCTCTCAAAACAACTTTATGTCATACTTTTTTGGTTGTACAGGTTGGCATTTCTCTCAGGGTCAGAAAAACCTTATCAGGACTGATCTGAATAGTTCGAAGCGGAGTTACCTGAAATCTACATACACACCACCCTCAACTACCGTGAGTGGTGAAGTAAACTATCAGTATCCTATTAATAACCAGGAAGCGTTAAGAAATGCTCCAATCGTACTTCAATGGGAGAATGTTCCCGGGGCTACTTTTTATATCGTAGAATATTCAAGAAGAAAGTCATTTGATTCTAATTTTACTGTAACAGAGATGGTAAGGACCAATCAAGTTACAATTCCTGCCAATTATTTTCCATCCGGAGCTGCAACAGGTTACTGGAGAGTAATACCGATGAATGAGGCCGTTACTTGCAATGTTCCGGCTAATGGAAGCGAGCAATCTTTTACCCTTGTCAATGCTTTAGGTACTAAAAGTATTGATGGGCTGCAGCATTTTGTTGTCAAGCCCAACGTCTTACGCTCCGGCAATTCCATTCAAGTTGAGGTTAGTGCAGGCAAATCCATGGACTGTATGGTTCAGATTACTGACATTAACGGTAGGGTAGTCTATCATTATGGACAGTATAAGATGAATTTAGGTATGAATAAGATTGTCTTGGATGAGATTAATCTGTCTACCGGGATCTATATCGTCAGTATTAAGAACAAATCAGGTATCAACTCGCAAAAGTTGATTGTACTTTAATCAAGATGTATGATAATGCCCCGGGATAATTTTTGGGGCACTGTTATTTAATGACATTTGGGTTCCTTTTATCTGAATATACTTTTGTATCATTGCAGCATTATATTAAATCAGTTATAAACAATATACAATGAATTTACACGAATATCAGGGAAAAGAGTTGCTTGCCGGATACGGCGTGGCTGTTCAGCGAGGATTTGTAGCAGAGAATGTCGATCAGGCTGTCGAAGCATTTAAAAGGGTCAATGAAGAGTTGGGTTCACAGTTTGCTGTGGTGAAGGCTCAGATTCATGCCGGTGGCCGAGGAAAGGGTGGTGGTGTAAAGCTGGTCAAAAATCTGGATGAGTTGAAGGCAGAAGCCGGCCGTATCATCGGTATGTATCTGCGTACACCTCAGACTCCCGGAGGCATGGAAGGTCCCGGAAAACTGGTTAGAAAAGTTTTTATAGCAGAGGACTCCTATGCACCGGATTTTGCTGCATGTAAGGAATTTTATGTTTCTGTTTTACTTGACAGAGGGACCGGAAAGAATGTGATCGTTTATTCAACACAAGGGGGAATGGATATAGAAAAAGTGGCAGAAGAAACTCCGGAGTTGGTTTTGAAGGAGATGGTAGATCCTACGTTGGGACTTCTTCCATTTCAGGCAAGAAAGATTGCCTTTAATCTTGGATTGTCAGGTAAGGCTTTCAAAGAATTCGTTGTATTCATTGATCGCTTATATAAGGCTTATGTAGGCTCCGATGCAAGTTTGTTTGAAATTAATCCGCTGATTAAAACAGGAGATGATCGTTTGGTTGCTGTCGATGCAAAGGTCTCCATTGACGATAATGCTCTGTACAGACATAAAGATCTGGAGGAGGCTTATGATAAGCTGGAGGAAGATCCGGCAGACCTTGAGGCTAAGGACGCCGATCTCAATTACGTCAAGCTGGATGGAAACGTTGGCTGTATGGTCAATGGAGCAGGTCTGGCCATGGCTACTATGGATATGATCAAGTTGATAGGAGGCTCTCCGGCCAACTTCCTGGATGTTGGAGGTACTGCAGATGCCGCGAGGGTGGAAAAAGCGCTTAATCTCATTCTTAAGGATCCTTCCGTAAAGGCCATCCTGATCAATATTTTCGGAGGGATCGTGCGCTGCGACCGTGTTGCCGGAGGCGTTATAGAAGCCTATAAAAATATTGGGAATATTCCTGTACCAATCATCGTCCGGCTTCAGGGCACCAATGCCGAGATTGCTAAGAAAATGATCGACGAATCAGGGCTAAAGGTACTTTCTGCCATCGAATTAAAAGAAGCTGCGGAACAGGTATCTAAAGCTCTGGCAGGTTAAAAATAAAGGCCGGATCTATTTCCGGCTTTTTTTTCCTTCAAATTTTTGAATTGAATTGAAGAAGTTAATTCTGGTTTTATGTATCATCATTGGTATAGGAGGTATGTTCTTGCCCTGGTTTTCTTTGCCACTGATTGAAAGCCCTTCAGGAATCGAACTGGGATATTCCTGGCTTGGATTGGCATTGATGGGTATCAATTTAATACCGGTATTTTTAGCGTCATTTGATAAAAAATCTTCCGGAATTTGGGCTTCCTTAATTTTGGTATCCGGCCTGCTAGCCTGCGGTTATGGACTGTTGAATTATTTCAGTTATAAGTCAGATATTTTAGACATGGGTGATGGCAATTTCATTGCAAAGGCAGTATCTGACACCATTTCCTTAGGTGCCGGTTATATTATGTATATGGCTGCAGGACTGGTTATTTTCCTGATAGGATTACTTTCGAAGAAATAAGTCGCCTTAAGCATTTCCATAATAAATGGATCTGATCATCCTAACGACCTTGTCCACCTCTTCAAATGTATTGTGGTGAGAGAACGAGAATCGCACAGCCTTCCTCATTGGATCCTTGTCTAAAGCCTCGATGACGTGGCTACCTCGGTCAGCACCTGAAGAGCATGCACTTCCTCCGGAGACAGAGACGCCATGAATGTCGAGATGCAAAAGCAACATTTCGTTTTTGGGATGCGCCGGGAAAGAAACATTCAGTACGCTATAAAGCGAATCTTCACTGAGGTCACCATTGAAATCCACTTCCGGAATATGTTGTCTTAACTGTTCGATAAAATAATTCTTGATGCCTGTAATGTAGGTACGTCTTTCCGGCAAATGGTTGACAGCAAGTTCCATAGATTTTGCCAGACCTATGATGCCATGGAGGTTTTCAGTGCCTCCCCGGAGATTTTTCTCTTGCGAACCACCATCAATCAATGGTTCGAGAATGTGGCCGGAACGGATATACAGAAATCCGCTGCCTTTCGGGCCGTGGATTTTGTGACCTGTTCCTGTCAGGAAATGGATATTAATCTTAGACACGTCTAAAGGGAAATGACCTACTGTTTGCACTGTATCCGAATGAAATAGTGCATCATACTGACGGCAAAGATTGCCAATGGCTTCAATATCTGCGACTGTACCAATTTCATTGTTGGCGTGCATAAGGGAGACCAGTTTTTTATCCGGGCTATTGGCCAGATATTCTTCCAGTTGGATCAAGTCTATTCTGCCATACTCGTCGTTGTCGAGTAAGATGACTTCTGTGCCATGATTCCTTTGCAGATAAGTGAGTGTATGGCTGACGCAATGATGCTCCAATCTGGAAGATATGATTCTTTTGACATGAAGGTCTCGAACTGCACACTTCAAAGCCATATTGTTGGATTCAGTACCGCCTGAGGTAAAGATGATTTCACTTGGAGAAGCATGGATACAGGAAGCGATAGATTTGCGGGCCGCCTCGATCAAGGCCCTTGCCTTACGGCCCTCTGAATGTGTACTTGAGGGATTGCCGAAGTCGTTTTGCAATGTCTTACACATTATGTCGAGCACCTCAGGGTCGAGTGGGGTGGTGGCTGCGTTGTCAAGATATATTCTGTCCATGGATTACAATTGTTTGAAATGAAAGATTGTCATTTTTATAACCGGTTAAGTAACATGAAGTTAGGATCAATGATGTTTTTGAGGATCCCGGATGTCATCCAATCAATTCCTTGAACTCACCAATGATTTTCTCTGCCAGTCTATTTGCGGTAGCTTCATCATAAGATTCGCTATAAACCCGAATAATAGGCTCAGTATTAGACTGCCGAAGTTGAACCCAGCCTTTGGCAAAGTCTATTTTCAAGCCATCTGAGGTATTGATTTCTTCCTCCGAATATTTGTCAATCAAGCCATTGATTGCTGCCGTGACATTCCAGCCCGGTTGCAGATCAATTTTATTTTTTGAAATAAAATATTGGGGCAAAGAAGCTTTTATCTGAGTTAAACTGAGATTATTTTCCGCCATATAGGTGAGCATGAGCGCTATTCCCACGAGTGCATCACGCCCATAGTGCAGGGCAGGATAAATGATGCCGCCATTTCCTTCTCCACCGATAATGGCATTAACTTCCTTCATTTTCTCTACCACATTAACCTCTCCGACAGTAGCAGCATGATATTCCATTCCATATCTAAGGGTAATATCCTTCAGCCCTCTGGTTGACGAAAGGTTGGAAACCGTTTCACCGGGCGTATGTTGGAGTATGTAGTTTGCAACTGATACCAAAGTATTTTCTTCTCCCAAAAGGCTGCCATCTTCACATATAAAGCTTAATCTATCCACATCAGGATCCACGGCGATACCCATTTCGGCTTTTTCTGATATCACCCTCTCACACAATTCCTGCAGGTGTTGTGCCAAAGGCTCTGGATTGTGGGCAAAGTTGCCTGTCATCTCTTCATTAATTAGGATGACCTCGCAACCCAAAGCCTCCAGCAGTGGTGCAACTGAAATCGCTCCGGTCGAATTGATACAATCGACCACGACTTTAAATTTTTTGTCTGCAACTATATTTTTATTGACCAATGGAAGATTCAGAATGGAATCAATATGATGCTCTATCAAGCCTGCAGCAGGAATGATCTTACCTAGATTGTGAATTTCGTTAAATAGATACTGTTTTTCATGAGCAATCCGGATCAATTCCTGACCTTGAGCGGCTGATATGAATTCTCCCTTTTCGTTCAAGAATTTCAAAGCATTCCACTGAATGGGATTGTGGCTTGCTGTGATAATAATTCCGGCATCAGCTCCCAGCTTTGTAACTGCCATTTCTATCGTCGGCGTGGTGGAAAGTCCTGCATCATATACAATAAAACCTTGCGCCACTAAGGTGTGTATGCATAGTTGGGATACCATATTGCCGGATATCCTGCCATCCCTGCCAATTACTATTGAAGGGTGTGAATTGTTCTTTTTGATCATTTGGCCAAACGATGCGGCCATCTCCACGATATCAACCGGGGTGAGGTTTTCTCCGGGATGCCCGCCTATCGTACCACGCATCCCTGATATAGATTTGATTAGAGTCAAAAGTTTGTTCTTAAGAGTAAAACAATCAGGCCTTTCCTTCCGCAGCCAACTGACGGTTATTGATGGCCTCCAATTCCTTGTCTATGTAATAAAGAGATTGTGGGCCATCCCCAATCAGGTTGATCTTGTCCAATATCTCTCGCATAAGAGCTTCCTCTTCCCTTTGTTCCGTTACATACCATTGCAGGAAGTTGAATGTATCGAAATCATCCGTTTCATTACTAATTTCCACGAGCTGATGTATGGAACGGGTTACTTTTTTTTCATGTTCATATACCTGTTGCATCAACGAAACGATGGAATTGAACTCTGAGGCTGGCTGAGCAATAGCGGGAATCAACGGTTTTTGATCCACATCCAGCATATAATCGATGATCTTCATCATATGCTGATATTCTTCATTTGACTGGCGTCGCATGAATGCACTACATCCCTTTAGGCCTTTGGCTTCGCACCATCCTGACATGGACAGGTATAAAAAGGAGGCATAGCCTTCCATCCCAATCTGCGCATTCAACGCATTAACTAACTTTTCGGACATCATAGATAACTGAATATTTTATTTTTCAAAATGAGGTTTTTAACATTCTTTTAAAATTTGATCGGCATGTTCCGCAGCAATTACTTTGTGTATTGCCTGTTCGATGATTCCTTCTTCATTGATGACAAAAGTCGTTCGCAGAATGCCCATATATTTTCTTCCATACATTTGTTTTTCCCCCCATACACCATACGCTTCTGCAACCTTGTGATCTTCATCAGCCAGGAGTGAATAGGGCAACTGATGCATCTCACTGAAACGGGCATGACTTTTTACTGAATCCGGACTAATACCGAAGATTTCCAATCCATGTTCTTTAAGATCGCTATAATAGTCTCTTAGATTGCAGGCTTCTTTAGTACAAGTCGGTGTATTGTCCTTTGGATAAAAAAATAAAACATATTTCTTCCCTCTCTGGGCCAAGGTTTCCATATATTCTCCATTTTGATCCTTCAGTTTGAAATCCGGAGCTTTGTCACCTACTTGCAATTGTCTGGTCATTTTCAATTATTTAATAAATGTAGAAGTGTACACCTTCGTGTTTTTCAGGGCATCGAATACTTCAAGCCTTAGACTATGTTCACCCTTGGGAAACATTTTTGGAAACACATAAGTAATTGTTTTTGTTTTCAGATCATATACCATAGGAATCCAGATATCGTCGATAAATGCCTGATAATTGAGATATGGTGTTTGACCTGCCGGGGTAATGTTATCATCGATCCGAAATATGATGCGGGAGTTTTTAACCATATTTTTCCCGAAAACAACAGGTACAACAGTAGGGGGGATAGTATCCAACGTTATATAGAATGTACCAAATGCCCTCAATGAAGCAGTTAGTTTATTTTCATTCCATGTTCCGCCCCAGTTGGACTCTCGGTTATATTCATCACAGGAGGCAATAAATGCCTTGTTCTTCAAATGTTCCGGTACCTGATCTCCATCCATTGTGCATGAGTAATAATCAAAGACCGGAATATTTGGGTTCCCCAGCGTGTACATGTTTGAATAAATCCGTCCGGATTTTTCTTTTTCATTTTTGAACAGGAAATTTTGATTTTTAAAGAATGTTTTTTCTGTGAAAACTATGTTGATACCGGTATCCTGTATAATATTTTTCTTGTTGTAAGGAAGAAAATAATTTAAGGGTGAATATTTAAATACCGGATCACCGGGGAGTTTTTTGACATAAAATTCCATTACTGACATATTCCCGTTAAAATCCTTAACAGAAAATTTTATTTTTTTCTTTTCATTATCCTGAAGATGAATTACACCATGACCTTTTTGCTCTTTGATGATTGGCAGTATATTACCCGGGACAGAGTAACATTTATGTACATAATTTTTTTTGAGCCTTTGTTCCGGATAGTCCAGATGAGCATTGATCATCCGGGTTAAATCAAATGATACAGAATCCATTGTTATTTGATAGACTAGGGTGTCATTGACATGCATTGTAATGTCATATACCCCATTCTTGTTCCAGTTGCCTTCCTGACCATCTCTGGTATTGATACCCAGGCCAATTTTCGGGGAAAGGGTAGTTATGGTATCTCCTTTTACCGGGTAAAATATTTGTCCTCGCTTCCCGGCCATTACGTTCGTTGCATTGAACTCGTTGAAATTTTCATCCAGATCGTATATCCTGGCATAGCTGATTCCGGGAGCCATCTTGTCGGTTGAGGTAAAACCAAACAATAATGGATTGATGGGAATTTCCGTTTCAGTTTCTCTTATTTCGAAATGAAGATGTGCGCCGTTGGATGAACCTGAATTACCCATCCTACCTATGACCTGCCCTTTTTTTATTCTCAATATCGTACTGTCCGGGTAATATTGGATGTCAAAACGTTTTTGCCTTTCCTGTTCTGCAGCCGCAATATGCTCAATTTCACTGCTGTAATGAAGGAGGTGTCCATATACACTGGTAAACCCATTTGGATGGTCGATATATAGAGCATAGCCATATCCGGTAGGGCTGATGCCTATCCGTGACACAAAGCCATCTGCTATGGCATAGATAAGATCACCCTGGCTGCCGTTTGAGGACTTGATATCTACACCTGTGTGGAAATGATTTGGCCTTAACTCACAGAAGGTGCCCGCCAGCTTAATTTCGTGATCGACAGGACTTCTGAAATATCCTTTTGTTATTACTGGTTTAATAGGGCTGGCAGAGATCACAGGTTCAGGTGGTCTGCTAGTACAAGAGGCTACAAATTGAATCAACAGTATCAGGTATATTTCCAGCATTTTCAATCTAGTCCGAATCTTTCTTTTAACTTTTCCAAATGTTTTTCAATGTCGATGGGAACTGGTCGGGTTGCATTATTTGTTTTCTTCTCATAATTGTCAAGAATGGTTAACGTAGTGGGATCATTTTCTATCAATTCATTTAATCTGCGTAGCAATCCTCTTCTGAACCAAACTCGTTCCTGGTTTTTTCGTTTGACATCCCATTCGCCTGTTTGTTTTTGAGCAGCCGTTTTGCTTTCGATAATTTTAAGCAATCTTTCGGTGTTGTGACTTGTGACCGAGGAAACATTGAGGACATCCGGTAACTCAAGTCGGTAGTTTTTCATAACTTGCAACGATGCCTTAACATGACTGAAAGCCTCTTCACCCGCTTTGGTCAGGTGAGAATCATATTTGGTGATTGCTATAATATCAGCAGCTTCCATAATGCCTTTTTTTATTCCCTGAAGTTCATCACCTCCACCCGGATTGAGCAATAGCAGGAAGATGTCAGTCATTTCCTTTACCTCAATTTCGGACTGCCCTACACCTACGGTTTCAACAAATATAAAATCATAACCTGCTGCTTCACATATCAATATACTTTCCCGACTTGCCTGATTGACACCTCCCAGTTCGAGTCCGGATGGGCTGGGCCTGACATAAGCAGATGGATGTGAAGAAAGCTTAGTCATCCGCGTTTTATCCCCAAGTATACTCCCATGGCTTTCGCTGCTGGATGGGTCGACGGCAAGAACTGCTACAGAATACCCTTTTTGTATAAGTTCAAGACCCAATGATTCTATCAGGGTACTTTTTCCTACACCTGGAGGCCCCGTCACTCCGATCCTGATTGCGTTTGATCTGAAATCTCCTAAATGATCGAGGAGTTCAAGTATCTTCCGGCGGGAAGTCTCATTACTGGATTCTGCCCAGGTAATAGCCCTGGCAAGAAAGACTTTATTTCTTTCTTTTATCTTGCTGAAAATTTCCTGTATTTCCGGGTCAAACAAGGTTATACCGTTTAGTTTTTATAAGAGATATAAAAAATAATAAAATATAATAGTGTTAAAATCAATAGAATAGCTAAATAATCTTACCGATATAATATTGGACAAGAGGAATAATCGACATTTTAATCAGTAGTTATTCCGCCTTATATGAAATTACATAATCAGCCCCAATATCAACGATACAATGTTACTTCGCCACGCCTTGAATCAATGACGCCTCCCTGCAACAACTGGTATTTGACTATAAATACGTATGTATCACTTGGTGCTTCTTTTCCGTTGAATCTACCATCCCATCCATTGTTTGTATTGGTTTCAGTGAATACTCTCTGACCCCAACGATTGACGATTGTCATCTCAAGGACAGTGACTCCATCGGGAACGACAGCTCTAAATACATCATTCTTTGAGTCACCATTAGGCGTAAAAGAGTTTGGAACATAGATGTAAGGAGTTACTCCTGCAACGAAAATCTCACCTGAACCAAAACAATAGTTATTACCACCAGGGACAAGTAAAGCTTCTATACGGTCATTTTTCGATTCCAGGACAATTTCATAGGAACTTCCATGAACGCCAAGATCTCTGCCATTGATTTTCCATTGATAGGAAGCACCTGGAATTGGATTGACGACGCTTGCCGTGACGGGATTACCAATAGCTACATTGTCAGGCGGAGATACAGATATCTCCAATTGGTATGGAGGTCTGATCCTGATGATACAACCTCCCCAGGCAGGGCATCCATCCTGAATTCCTCCTACAACAAAGTTCTGTTCGGTAGGAGTGGTGAGTGTTGTTGTAGCACAATTGTTGCAACTGGTCTTTTCTCCGGGTGACCAGGAGATATTAGTGGCATCCGTGGTCACACTTACAGTGACAGGTTCATTCGGGCAGATTGTCGTATCAGTAACTGTAAGACCAATCAATGGTTTCTTGACCCTGATTGTCATAGATGCAGCACCCGGGCAACCGTCCGCTTTACCTGTCAGAGTGTAAGTAGTTGTATTGGCTGTTTTGATGATAGCTGTCTTGCAATCATTGCTACAGGTTACGCCCTCTTCCGGCTTCCACTCGAGATCGGTCATGTCGGTTTCAACATTTACCTTAACAGGCTCGTTTTCACACACCAATGTGTCTAAAAGGCTGAATTGGATTTTAGGAATCTTCACATCTATTTGCAACGAATCAAAACGAACACAAGCATGGTTGGTTGTTTTGCGGATGTATAAGAACGTATCTTGAGTGCTTATAGCCAGGTTTTGCTTATCTATCGGTTCAATCGCTCCTAATGCATTGCCCCAGTCAAACTTCATATCCGGATAAAGTGTTTTGTCGTATTGCGGTGAAAATAATGACACTATTTCTCCTCTGCAATAGTATGGCCTGACAGGTTGATGATCCAATGGTAAATCAGGGAGGCTGTCCACTCTGACTTCTACTTTCTTAGTATAGGTACATGGACCAACGGTAAAGGTCCCGGTATAGATCGTTGTCTTCAGTGGTTTGACTGTCATGGAGCTGTCATTGAGGGTTGTGATACTACCGTCATTTGGAGTCCAGGTAACCTTACTGTTTTTGGGAATGAATGACCATGCAATTCTTGTACTATCACCTTTGCATAATTCTTCATAGTCAGGAGTCTTTAACTCAAATCTTCCTTCATTGACCTTAATAATAAATTCGTGTTCGAATTGGCACTTTTGATCGGTGGAGGTTATTTTGACTGTATGTCTGGTATCTTTTTTTGCAATAATGAATGGATGATTAAAATCCGAAAAATCAATATCGTCCGGCGGAATAAATTCGTATAATTTTGCCTTGCTAAAGTCCCCAAGAGATAATTTATCACCATAACAGATCAGAGTGTCCTTAAAAGGTGCAATATATTCTGTTCCCGATCTGATGACTAAGGATACAGAGTCGGATGAAGTGCAATCGCCTTTGCTATAACTCACTTTGACTTGTGTATTGGCTTTGATCAAGACACTTTGAGTGGCTGAATTCTGATTGGGAAACAGTTCCGCAGGGGACCATGTAAAGACACCTCCCTGTGTAGCAGCGGTGGCGGTATATGTTACAAGGGAAGGACCGCAAATGGTATCCTTATCAGCAGTTAATAATACATCTGTATTGATGATGCTGACATTGATGGTTGCATTAGCTGTGCAAGAACCCAGGCCTGCAGTCAGATGAACTGTGGATGATTCATTGCTGACATATTCGACAGTTTGTTTGGTTGCATCAGTAAAGTTTTCGGAAGGTGTCCATAAAAATGTTCCTGCTTCGGAGGCTGTCAGGAGTAACTTTTGACCTTTACAGCTTTCTACCTGCACACCGTCATTGATACTAACACTAAATTCATCATATATACTTGTACTGTAGCTTGCAATTTCCTGACCTTCAGGAATTGAAACCAGGGTGATTGTCAGGTCTTCCCTTCCTTCCGCCACATTATCTACATTCACTGTAAATGGCAATTCAATAGTTTGAATTCCGGAGCCCACTACAAGAGTATCACTAAGTCCATCGACCTGAAAATCAGTGCCGGGTGTCGCATCTCCTGTAAATTTTACTTCAAAACGCCTTTCAACCTGTTGATTATCAAATATAAAAACTATTGTACCCTTAGTAGCTTCACAGTTTTCAACAAATATTTTCCCTACGGCATCATATTTCATATCTATTCCAATTGAATTCTGAGCAAGAAGTATTTGATTTGTTAAAAACAGGGAAAAGATTGAAATTAGGCCTATTAAAGATAATCTTAAGAACATATAATTCATTTAAAAAACAGATGTAAACATAATTATTTCTTGCGATAAGAAAAAATATTTAATTGCAAGCCTCACTCCATACCTTGACTGAATCAATGGTTACTGTTTCCTGTCCATTGGGGTTCAATGTTAGCAGGTAATTGATCAAATTAGTGATTTCAGCTACAGTCAGTCCTTTGACAGGAGGCATTTCTGAAGTTAGGTTTCCCAGACTGTCTCTGGAACTCCTGCCGAGTTCGATAATACAGGGAATCCGTGATTTATGATGAGTAATGATGATGGATTTATCAAGTGCCGGATAGAGTGCTGCTAGACCTTCCCCTTTGATTCCGTGACAGTTGGCGCATTTTGACTCATAGATTCGCTTGCCTTGGGAGTACGTGGTGCAGCCTGAATAAAGAACAAAAACAGCTGACAAAAGTACAATCAGCCACCGGGTCATTCAGTATCAAGTAATTGCTTCACCTTGCCCATAAATTTATCAACATCCTTTGGGTCGGTTCCATTGCAAAAGCCACGTACATGCCTGTCTTTATCGACAAGGATAATATATCCGGAGTGATCAAACCCTCCCGGAGTATTTGGATCTTCCAGCACCATACTCAGGTAATTCTTTGAGATGTTGAAGATGTCTTCTTTCTTGCCGGTAATGAATCTCCATTTGTCATCATTGATGTGCAGCTTATCCGCATAGGCCTTCAGTTTAGGTACCGAGTCATGTCGGGTATCTATGGAATGAGAAAGGAAGGCCACCCGATCATCTTTTTCAAACTCCTTATATATGCGGAGCATTTGACCTGTTACAATCGGGCAAATTGTAGGACAGGAGGTGAAAAAGAAGTCAGTCATATATATTTTGCCTTTAAAAGTCTCAGGCGTAACCGGGCGGTTAAGCTGATCGATAAAATGATATTCCGGAATTTGAGGCTTATCATCCTCATGTACTTTTATACCGAGGAAGGGTAATGGTTCGGGCTTGGTATTGCACCCATTAAGCACCAGAAGCAATAAAGAGAAAATGAAAAATCTGAATGTCATAATGCCTTGAGAGCGTATTTATTTTATGGGTGTATTTTTCAAGGTCAATTGAGCCACCTTGATACTTTCTGTCATAAGATTTTTAACACCCTCAATTTTAGCTCTTTCCGATTCAAGGAATACCATTTTGTTTTTTTCTATCTGAATGGTATCATAGTTTTCCTTAAAGCTTGACATCCAATCAGTCATTGCGTTGTCAGCTCTATTGAGCTCTGCCATAGCATGTCTGAATTGCTTTCTGTTGGCATCGCTACCTCCAAAGGCATCTATGGAATCCATTTTCATCCGGATATCCTGCTTTAGTGTTTCTATATTGTTCATCCACGGCATAATCTCATCATGTACTGCCATGATTTCGTTGAACATAGGGGGTTGGGTGCTGTCAATTGTAGAAACATGAGCGGCATGAGATGATTCATTCGAGCCATGTTCTGTGGTATGGGAGTCATTTTTACAACTCAGTAAAGACATTATCCCCAGGGTTAGAATAACACACTTAGATATGTTCATAAGGTAAAATATTTCCGGTAAAAGTAAGTAATTTTCAACAAACTAAAAGTCATATCTGATAAATTTTAATTTGTCGGAGTTTGGATAAATGTTGTAAAAGCCACATAATCAATCGGGTAGGCTTTAAGCTTTGGCGGTGATCGCTTTAATTTTTTTAATTTTATCTTTCTCTTGTATAGTTTTACTTTACATACTCAATATCATATAAGTCTGACATTTCTTCGAAAGTCTTCTTGTTGGAATAGTATATTTTATCCTGCCAATCAGGAATTTATCAGAAAGTGAAGCAAGGTGTTGCTCCAACAGGCTTTTGTTTTATTGTATAAGCTATTGAAGGTGGAAAGCGGTGAATATAAATTGAAAGTGTCTGATAAGGTAATCCGAAGCTTATGAAAATCAAATGCTTGTATCGCATTCAGCCTAAGGAATCATATTGGCAGTCTTAATCAGCAGGCCCAAATCAATGATAATTATTTTTCTAGCGGCGATATCAATTAAGCCACTTGTTTTGAAATCTGAAAGAACCCTTATTACGCTTTCAGTAGTCGTACCTACATAATCGGCCAATTCTTCCCGACTTAGGCGGATATTGAGTGTTTGGTTATCATCTTCAAAGCCATAAGTTGCTTTTAAGAATAAAAGTGCCTCAGCAGTACGCTCGCGCACACTTTTTTGTGACAAGGAAACAATTTGTTCCTCCGCTCTCTTTAAATCATCGCTGATTAATTTGAATATTTGCCTGTTCAGCCTGGGTTCACTCATGGCTAAATCGAGAAAAAATTCCTTCTCGATCAGGCACACTGAACTTTCTTCCAATGCTATAGCAGAAAGTCTGTAATTTTCATCCGTAATGATTGCACGATAGCCTATTACATCGCCATCCTTAGCCAGCCGGATAATCTGTTCCTTTCCATCAGGACCGGCTGTAGAGAGCTTTATCTTACCTGAGTATACACAAAATAGACCCATTGGTCGACTGTGTTGGGTGAAAAGATATTGACCTTTCTTGAAAATAGTGCAAGACTTGTGGGCGTTGAGATGATCGAGCGAATCGTCCGATAAAATCGAAAACAGTGAGTGGCCCTTGAAAGCGCAATTGAGACAATTTTTTTGTTCTACCTGAATCGGGAATTTCATGATCAATAAAAAATCAAATATATGAAATATTATCGAAATATTTTCAGAATGAATTTTTTATCCGGAATCATCTAAGTTGCCTCTCAATTTCCATAAGGCCTTGGAATGCCGAAATCAAGTATCATACGATTGGATATAAATGGAGTAGTTGGCAAAGATCAATTCATTGGATAAAGATTCCGATTGATTATCTTTCAATGTTGAGAATTTCTCTGACACGGTCTTCTGTAATGCCGACAATTTTAGCGATGGTCAATGCATCGAGTCCGTTTTCATAACTCTTGAAAACGAAAGAAACTTGTGATAGTTCAATCCCTTTTTCAATTCCTTTTTCGATGCCTTGTTTTTTGCCTATTTCAATACCTTCCTCCATCCCTTCGCGCTTCAGTCGATTTGCGAGGGTCATAGCTTCGGGTTTTACCTCTTCGGGAAACTCATCAACCAAAATTTCGAATTCTTCTTTTTCCAAGTCCAGATATTTAATCGCATAAACAAATATTGCACTAAAATAGTTCCTGTACTGACCGTATTCAAAGGTTGTAAATGCCCTGCTCAATATAGTTTTGTTTTCCATATTTTGCAATCTTAATAGTTGAATGTATAGAGCGGTTCGTAACAATGAATTGTTCAATCGTTCAATATCATCAATGGAATAATTTTTGAGATCGATGTATATCCGGCTAAATTCGGGTAGGTATGGCTTCAAATCGCCGGGTATATCTATAAAATACGAACTCAAACCGGCGGGGCTCCATTCTTGTTTCCCATGATAATAGAGTAGTGGAATAATCAACCTGAAACCTTTTTTTTCCCTGCTTTGCTTCCTGTAACCTAAAGCTAAATATTCCAACAATTGGAAAATTACTGCTTCGTCCTTATACGATTTGTGTTCGATTAATATTGCAATTCGGATTCCTTCACCGGAGCCTTTTATGGGAACATCAAAAATCAGGTCAGTGTGGCGATTACGCATTGATTCGGTGAGATAAGACAATTCACTCGGTACACATTTCTCTATATCCAAATTCCCCTTAAGACTTTCTGGTAGAAAATAATTTAAAAAGTCTTGTCCTGCAGCTGGATTGGAAAGTACCAATTTGACAAAGGAATCGTGGGTGATGTGTAAAACGGATGATTTAGGCATGATTTTAAATTTCGATAAAAATAAGAATTAATTTCAAAAAGCAGAAATTGGAATACATAAAATTTAGATATGTAGAAAATTTAAATATCTTCTTGTTAATTTCTACATATATATTTATTTATACTATCTTGCAAATCCATAAATTTAACTTGGATGGACATCAGTTCAATAAACTCAGCCGATGCTTTTGCCGGATTTTTTGCAAAAGATGATCTTTTCCCATGGTTAAGGACTTTGATTGAACAAATGGTATTGGGAAATATATGTATAGATATTGATGCATTTTCCGAAAGTCAATATCACAATTTATCTATTCTGTCAGATCATATACTGGTCGGTCCTCCTCAGGAGAACAAGCCCTTCGTAATCCACAATGGAAGACTGTATATCAACCGGTATTTCCAATATGAAAAATCACTTATAGAAAAAATCAGGCAATTATGTGAGCTTGTGGCAGCTGACAGGGATTTTGATTTTTTACACGATAATAAGGATTTTATCGTCAGACACTTGTTTCCTCCTTCCGGCTACGTAAAGGGAGCAGATTGGCAGTTGGTAGCATGCTTAACTGCATTTTTAAGTCGATTTACAATTATTTCAGGGGGTCCGGGAACTGGTAAAACTACAACAGTCGCCAAGTTACTCTACCTCTTACTTAAACAGACTCCGGATGCTAAAATAGGTGTTTGTGCACCTACAGGGAAAGCAAGCGCACACCTTGATGAAAGCTTTGCCAGGGCCGGAGATAAGTTGGCGGGAAGTGAATTCAATGATGAATTGGTTCAAAAGATTGCTGATCTCAAGGCGCTGACATTGCATTCGATGTTGGGATATATCCACAACAGCATTCACTTCAAACATCATGAGGGCAACCCATTGGATTTTGATATCCTCATCGTTGATGAATGTTCCATGATTGATATCACGATGTTTTTCAAGCTGTTCAAGGCGATTGATCCCGGCAGAACCAGAGTGGTGCTTTTAGGAGATAAGAACCAGTTGGCTTCGGTTGAAGCAGGCAGTATCTTTAGGGACCTCTGCAACGATACTGCACCGATGAATATCTTCTCTAAGGTAAGGACTGATTTTATCAATGGTTTTATTGAAGAGCCCTTGGATTGTATGTCAGGAGAAGTTACACATCCTCTTTTTGAAAGAATGATTGAGCTACAGACCAGTTTCCGTTTTAGTGACGATGAAGGAATCGGGAAGTTCAGCAAGGCTGTTTTGAACAACGATCAGGTTGTTATTAAAGAATTCCTTGAAAATAAAGATGATAGGGTTAAATTTCTGTGCCCGAATGATGTGGAAAGCGCTTTGAAGTCGGCTGCTCAGAGGCTTTTGCAGGTCAATGGTGGATATGTCGGACAGACCGGAGTCGGCGAGGCATTAAATCGACTTGTAAAAAGTATAGTGCTGTGTGCAGTTAAAGAAGGCAAGACTGGCGTATTGGCGGTAAATCGAATGATTGCCTCTGAGGTATCACACAATAATGAGCGATTTTATCCCTTCCTCCCGGTAATGGTTGCTTCCAATCAGCATTCTGAAGGTATTTATAATGGTGATATGGGTCTGATTTTAGAAGTAAAAGGTGAGGTCAATGCTTATTTTCCTAAAGGTAACGGCGAGAATCTAAAGCTCAATCCGGCCCAGATCCGTGAATGGGAACCGGCTTACGCTATGACCATTCACAAAAGCCAGGGCTCTGAATTCGATGAAGTCTTGATCATCCTGCCTGAGAACAGAGAAAACATTTTACTGACACGCGAATTGCTGTATACAGCCATTACACGAGCAAAAGAAAAAGTCACCATTGTAGGCTTTAGTGAAATCATCCGTGCAATTGCCGAACAGTCCGTCAAGCGGGTATCCGGTATTAAGGACCATTTTAAATCATAAAGTTATGGGCATACACATACCTATTTCAAATGATATTACCAAGTTGGCCGATGCTATGATTGAGGACATCGGCCTGTACAGGTTTGATGTGTTCCAACCGGTCTATATCGTCACTCAAACGAAGGGCATGAACAGTTGGCTCAAGTACAGAATGTCTGAACAGCATGGTGTGGCCGCCAACCTGATGTTTTTGACACCGGAGGAAATAGTATACGAAGTCTATAAGATTCTGGGCGGCAGCTATAAAGATAAAATTGACCGGAAGGACATGGATTGGTTGATATATGCTGCCTTGTCTGACGAAGCATTTAAAGAAAAGTTCCCTGAAAGAGCTTCCTACTTTTACAATGAAGAAGGTAGAGATAAGATGAAACAATGGGAATTAGCGGCTAAGATGGGGGATTTGTTTGATCAGTATCAGATCTACCGCAGTGAAGTTATTGCACAATGGAAGGTAAATGAATTGGAAAGCGTGGAAGAGAAGTCCCGCTGGCAGGCCTATTTATGGAAAAAGATTGATTCGATTGCCGGTGATAAGATCATTGATTTTAATGCAATAAAAGTAGATATCCTGGAAAAACTCAAAACCGTACAAAATCAGGAGCGTCTGGTCAGGAATATTCCGGTTTTGCATCTTTTCGGTCTTTCCATCATTACAAAATACCATTTGGAGATCATCCATGCAATGAGTGAACACATAGATATTCGTTGGTATGCGAATAATCCGGCCCCCGATTATTATTGGTTTGAAGATGAGCCACAAAAGGTATTGGATAAATGGAAGGCGAAAAACAGGAGAATAGAACATATTACCGTTGGACATCCCTTATTGACAGATTGGGGTAAGGTTATTCAAAGTATATTCAGGTTGATATCCGGTCATGAGGAATTTATCAATGCGATTACCGACCTGCCTTTAAAACAAAACAATGGAACCACTTTATTAGCTTCTCTTCAACAATCCATCCAGCACAATTCGGTTGATCGACCCGATTTTGACACCGGATTGTTTGATGATGATACGATCTCCATTACTTCCAATTATTCCAAAAGGCGTGAAGTCGAGACATTGTACAATTATATTTTGGATACCATAGCTACCAAACGGCATGGTGATATTCTGGATAGGGAAATCATTGTCATGGCTACCGACATCAATGCATATGCTCCCTATATCCGCGCTGTTATGGATAATGCACCTTATAGATTCAAATACAATATTGCCGATGAAGCTTTGGCTAATGTCAACAGTCCCGTTGCAGCCCTGATTTCGCTGCTGGAATTTGACGGCAAGCTGTTTGGTGCAGAGGAAGTTCTTGGGCTATTGACACATAAGTATATCCGGGAAAAATTCAGAATAAATGATTTGGAATTGATACGAAATACCATCGTGAAGGCTAATGCGCGCTTCGGTATTGAAAACGACTACTCAACTCCAGTGAATGATACCTTTATCGTTTCCTGGCGTTACGCATTGGAGAAGATTTTCTATGGCATTTGTTTGCCCGGAGAGATTAGAATAGATAATGAACATCCATTCTATACCGTCGAAACAACGGATACTGTGGCCGGAATTCAGGAAATATCGGCATTCCTGGCGTTTTTCGAGGCTTTAAAAACTCATGTACATGAGAGAAAAAATCCAAAGCCATTGAGGGAGTGGCGCAAATTCATCGAGCAGGTATTAGAGGATATGTTTGCAATTCCTGACGATGAAAAGAACGAAGATTATGTCAAAAAGATTGAAAAACTGATCAGATTTGAAAATCTGGATGATGGGTTGAAAGATGAAGAGATTCCATATGATGTATTCAGTAAGCGTTTCTTGACCGGATTGAAAGTAGAAACAACATCGACTCGTTTTATGAGCCGTGGAATCACTTTTTGTTCCCCTTTACCTTTCAGAAGTCTTCCATTCAAGCTGGTTTGTATGTTGGGCCTTAATCATGGAGAATATCCCCGCTTGGAGCGGCGCAGTGACTTTGACCTGATTGCATCCAACAGGAAGCTTGGCGACAGGAATCTTAAGGAAAACGATAAGCATCTTTTCCTTGAATCCATACTTTCTGCGGAGAAAGCTTTATATTTGAGTTATATCGGTCGGTCGATAAAAGATAATGAGATTCTGCCTCCCTCTATCCTTATCGATGAATTGCTGGATTATCTGCAGATGGGGAATGTGGAGGTTGATGTTAGAAAAAAATTGGTTTCTGAGCACCCATTTTACAGTTTTAGTACAAAATATAATAAGGATTCGGGCAATTTGCTTCCGAATTATTTCATCCAACTTGCCAAGGAGTGGCCGATTCCATATAATGACAACAGAGAAGTGCCGGAGATTAAGGAATATGATATCAATACAGTTTGGAAATTTTTTGAGAAGAATATTCAATATTATTACAACAATGTGCTGGGGGTGTATTTTGAAAGGGAAGACGGTGACATTAAAGATACCGAGAATTTTGAATTGGATAGTCTGGAAGAATGGACGGTGAAGGAATCACTCCTTGATTCAAGATTGAAAGGAGTAGAGCAGGCATTAGAGGAAAAACTCTATTTATCCGGACAATTGCCATTGAAAAACGTAGGATTAGGACTGGTAGATGAGATAGATGAAGTGATCAGTCCTTTGGTCGACGATGTCAAAAATGATTTTCCTGATAATTTTGATCCGAAAATTGTAAGTATTGAAATAACTTATGATGATGTACGGTATTTTGGTGAGATAAAGAATGTAATTGATAAGAAAATAATAAGTTTTCACCACGGGAGTTCAGGTGGAGAGGCAAAGCGTCGTGCCAGGTTGGCTTTCCAGTATCTTTTTGCTGTAGTATGCAATGTCGACATTACAGGTGGCGCTCTATACACCCTCAACGGCAAGCATACCTTAAAGCAACTAGGTGTTGATGAGGCGCGGGCAAGGTTGGGTAATATCTTAACGTTTTTTCATGAAAACAAAGAGAGGCTGATAGGATACAGCGCTGAACAATATTTTCAATCGCTTAAAGAAGATGATTCATTTGATAAGATTAAAAATTTCTTCTTTATCGATAGAAATTATCGTGATGATTATTATAGACATGTAATGCTAAACCATGATATCAATATCCACCGGGTGTGGGACATGCATGTCATCCTGCAAGAAATATTATTGGATAATGCCTATTAAAATGGACAATTCAATGGAAGCCATAAATTTTAAGGTAAACGAAGTGCCATTATCAGGAACCAATCTGATTGAGGCTAGTGCCGGTACCGGTAAGACGTTTTCTATTGGGATTTTGGTGCTCAGAACGATTGTTGAGAAGAATATTCCGATCGATAATCAATTGATCGTTACTTTCACCAATTATGCTGTTGCTGAACTCCAGGACAGGATACGAAAATTTCTTTCTCAGGCTATTGAAATCGCTTCGGCTTCAGAACAGGAGTTAGTATTGATAGCTGATAGATTTGAGCAACCTATTGTGGAAATATGTGAGAGATTCGAAGATAAGACAGAGTTGATAACAAGACTCCGGCAGTCTCAACTTCTTTTAGATGAAGCAAGTATTTTTACAATCCATGGTTTTTGCCAGCGAATGTTGAATGAATTTGCTTTTGAATCAGGTCAGAATTTTCAAACTGAATTACAGGCCGATGTTTCTTACCTGATTGAACGGGTAACGAATGAATTCTGGCGAAATGAAATCACCACTTTGGATAAAGACCTCTTTGAATCTAAAGATTTAAAGAAAGTTCGCGCCTATTTCAAGGAAATTTTAAAGCAAGGTCTTAATAATACGCAGTTTGACGTAAATGTTTCCAGCCCAATTAAGGATAATGGGAAAATTTCTGATATTATTGAATGTTACAAGGGATATTTAAAGGAATTGGAAACAGAGTGGGAGCGGCTTGAGTGCTTCATAGCTGAGGATAATACACGGCTAAAAGTGGATGTTGAAAGCAATTCAAATACCCGGAAGAAATATTCAGACTTATTGGGTCAGCCCAGGTTGATGCTGCAAGTGACCTTTGATTACTTCAAAGCGAATAAAGCAGCTGGATATTTTGATAAATTTTCATCACCCTACTGGAATGATGTAAAATCATTGGTCGAACGAGAGAATAATCTGAACAATGAAAAAAATAAAGTCATAGTAGCAATCCTATATGCTAATAGGGATTATTATCTGGATGTTTTAAATCAATCTATCAACGATTCCGGGGTCCTCACCTTCGATCATCTAATCCTTAATCTTCATCGTTCGATTGTTGCCGGGAATAATAAAAAATTGAAAGAACTGATAAGGCAAAAATATCGTGTTGCCTTTATCGATGAATTTCAGGATACCGATGTCATCCAATTCCAACTATTTGAGAAGTTGTTTATCGATGATCAGTATGATGATGATACTACCTTATTTCTGATTGGAGATCCAAAACAAAGTATTTATTCATTCAGAGATGCTGATGTTGAAAGCTACCTTCATGCCAAGTCAAAAGTGGATCATATTTATACGATGAATACCAACTTTCGGTCTTCAACAAGGATGATAGAGGCTGCCAATGAATTCTTCAAAGCCTCTGGTGATAATGTGTTTGGTTATGAGGCTGAAAAGGAGACGGGTATTTATATTGGTTATACAGAGATTCAGGCAAATAAGCATAATAAGAAGTTTTTGAGAAGGCAAGAGGAAGTTGAGGAAACCCTCCTTTTCTGCAATGCTAATGATGCTGCTACAAGTCAAACTCAATTAGTTGAGACGGTCAAATACCTGCTTAATCCTGAAGAACAAATCCAATTGGCAGATAAAGAAGATAATCAGTTAAGGGCTGTCCGACCAAGAGATATTGCAGTCCTTACCCGAGACAAGTATTCAGCAAAGGCAATCAAGGAGAAATTGCATGCTCTGGGAATTCCGGCTGTGAGTGTTGACGATACTTTGGTGACGAAGAGTACGGAAGCTAAAGAAATGGGATTGGTATTGCAGGCTATGTTGAAGCCGGACATCAAGAATATTCGTTCTGCTCTGTTTCTTACCTTTTTAAATACTGTATATAAAAATCTGACCGCTGAAAACCTGCCGGTTTTATTTATTGATGAGATAAAAGCTATTGAAAAATTTTCTCATTATCATGAAATAATGCTTTATCAAGGATTCTATCAGGCTTTTATGATCCTAATGGAGGACTTTAGTGTTGAAGAGAATCTTTCCCTAAATTATGCTTCACAGAGGAGTCTTGCCAATATCCTGCAACTTTCAGAAATATTGCATGATTTGCAGTATCGAAAAGGCCTTGATCCTGAAGAATTGATGGACTGGCTCCGACGTGCCGATTCGCAAGATTCAGAAGAAGGGGAATATACCCTGAGGATTGAAAGCGATGAAGAAGCGGTTTCCATCATGACCTTGCACAAAAGCAAAGGCCTGGAGTTCCCGATTGTTCTTATTGAAGGGCTAAAAGATTCAGCATTGAAGGATGATCAATTGGTTAAGGTGAAGCCGGGAGGGCATGCTGGGAATAATGATTGTATCAGAACTTTGCGTCATCCATTGGATTTGGATCAAGAAGGATTAGACCTGTGGAAAGCCAATGACCGACGTGAGATAAGACGCTTAATCTACGTTGGTATCACAAGGGCAGAATATCAATGCTACGTTTTTTATTCGACTCATTGGTCAACCGGGTTTAATACGAGCCCATTAAAAGAAATGATGGAGAATTTGGGTGAATCAACCCGCGTCAAAAAGGGTTTTGTACCTCCTTTTACCGATTATGCCTATAAAGATATCCTACCTGATAAGAAAGAATTGACAATCAAATCTTTCAATCCTGCCGATATTGAACCGGCAAACTCCGCCTGGCGAATTTTCAGCTACACAGCCCTTCGTCAACCCCACAGCTTCGCCCCTGCCTTTCAAGAACATGCTGGCTCCGATTATGATCATTTTGTTTTCAATCTTCTGCCACGTGGTGCCAATGTAGGCACAAAGCTCCATGATTTATTTGAAAATATTGACTTTCAGACGGAATTTGGAACCGGGGCAAACTTGTCTGACTATGAAAGAAGACTATTGAGTTTGTTCAATCGAAAGAAAGCCAACGGCGAGGAAGAAGATTATAGCGAGTATATTGCCCAAATGCTTGAACATACCTTGAATGCAAAAATAGGCGTAGATGGATCAATGATTTTACTCAAAAATGTATTGTCGGGAAAGAGAATCCACGAAATGGAATTTGACTTCTGTTTGAATCAGGAGAATATCAAACCTAATCTGACACCTTTGTTGTCGGAGTATGATATTAATTTAAGCCCTGATCTGACTCAACTGCAAGGCATTATGAACGGTTTCATCGACCTGCTTTTCGAACATGAAGGCCGTTATTTTATCCTGGACTGGAAATCCAACCACCTGGGCTATCGATTAGAAAATTATGAAAGCCCCGGACTTAATGAGGCTATGAAGGACAATCAGTACAAACTGCAGTATTTGATCTATTCTATTGCTGTACATCGTTTCCTGAAGCAAAGATTAAGAGATTCATATGATTATGATGTGCATTTTGGGGGGGTAATTTATGTCTTTTTGCGGGGTGTGCGGGCAGGAGCAGCGACCGGAATTTATTTTGACAGGCCGGAAGTTGGATTTGTGGATAAATTGGACAAGATATTCGGATGAGGGTCCGGAATTATAATTTTGTGAGTGCATTCGAAGCAGATTGGGTTGTAACCCGGAACAGATAGTTTTGAAATTTTCATTATTTTATACAATTTTGATTGATGATTTTACTAAATTTGAGGCACACTTTATTTTTTTAATAAAATCAATCATGCATCGATGAAAAAGCTTCATTATTTTCTTCTGTTTTCGCTTTTTATTGTGAATTCCAATCAATTAAGTTCACAGGAGGTGATGAGCCGTGAAAAATCAATGGTTAACAATAATGAGTTTAGGAGAAGTTATCTTTCTACAGGGTATGAGGGAATGATCTTCAGTTCGTCAATTTTCGAAAGGCCCGGAAAGGCCTCTCATTTGACCACACTTCGTTTTACATTGTTCTTCCATTTTGGGACTATGTACAACTATAATTTCAATTCGAACCTTGGGATGATGACTGGCTTGAGTATTAAGAATATCGGCTTCATTGATAAGTATGAAGCGCAGGACAGTACGGTCAAGAGAAGAGTCTATTCTCTGAATCTTCCGGTTGCGTTGAAGTTGGGTAGGATGGATTCGAAGCGGTTTTTCTTTATCGGCGCAGAAGGTTCACTTGCTTTAAATTACAAAGAAAAAGGATATGTTAAACGAAACCATAAAACTAAGTTCAATGAATGGTTTAGTGACAGGACGCCATTGATTATGCCCAATGTATTCTTAGGGTATCAGCACAAAAACGCGTATTTAAAATTGAGCTATTATCCGATGAATTTCCTGAATCCGGATTTTGTTGATAAGAATAATGTGAAACCGTATCAAGACTATAAGGTCAATCTCTTTGCAGTTACGATCGGCACAAATGTCGTTTCCCGCAGGTTTAAATAACCTGGCGCAGTAGGTCAATTTTGATCAGAATATTTTTTCAATTGTCCTGCGAAAAACACATCATTGTGTCTGACGATTACCTGTTTGTTCAGGGACAATGCATTAAGCTTTTGTCGATTAAACCGAAACCAGGGGAGCATGAAGATGTTTATACGATTGGTATGACAGAATTTGATTCCGGAAAATCTGCAAGCCAATCATCATAGTTATCGCCTATTCATTCTTAAGGATGAATCTTCCTTTATCTGATCCAACTTTCTTTCTCGAGGTGCTGTAACGTCACTTGTACCGGAAATTTTTCATTTAAATAGGCAGCTATGGTCTCAGCGGCATAAACACTGCGGTGTTGTCCCCCTGTACATCCAAAATTGACTGTTAGATCAGTGAAATTGCGTTGCATGTAATTTTTTACTGTGATGTCGAGCAATCCTTTGATATGGCTGATAAATTCAGGCATGTTGGTTTCCATCTCCAGATAATTTCTTACCTCTTCGTCTTTACCTGTCAGTATTTTCATCGACTCAATTCTTCCCGGATTATCAATGCCACGCATATCGAATACAAATCCGATGCCATGACCTGATGAATCTTCAAGGCTCCTTTTTTTGTAGGAAAAACTCCTTACTAGTATATTTAATCCTTTATCTGACATAATATCGATTCTTTTGATCCGATAATCTCTTGTATTATTGAAGTTAGATATGGGTAATTTGAAGTAAAGTCTTGCGAATCCGGCATTTCGCTGAGGTTGTCAATGGCAGGGCCAATACTGGTCACAAAATGAGGCTTTCGCTCCTGAATCCCACGCCGGCCATATGCACCGAGTACTTGCAGGAGCCTGACAGGCAGTACTACATCCTTATCTGCCTTAAGATCTGAAAGCTCAATCCTGCATGCTGAAAGTATCCCGGAATAATAATAATCCAATAACTCCTCCCTCTGTACTGTATTCAGTCCTAATTTAGCCTGATACAATAAGGAAATGACATCATAGGTACAAGGTCCTTTACGTGCCCCTTGAAAATCAATAAAACACAGCTCCCCATCTTCACGAACCATGATATTCCTCGATTGAAAATCCCGGTACATGAATCCCATGAAATGGCTGTTTTCGACACGTTGAGCCATTTTTTCGAATTCTTGTTTCAACATATTTTGATCAAACCGGATGCCGATCGGTTCCAGAAAATATCTTTCAAAATAGGTCAGATCAGTCATCACATCCTCCTTGCCAAAAAATGAAGAAGGATAACATCTGGAGTAGTCGACCAAAGGATCAACAAAGGTTTGGATTCTACAAAGCTGGTCGATGATCTTTCTGAGCCACGGCTGTTGATCCTTATAGCTAGCTCCTGTAAGGATGCTGTAGGCGTCATATGTCGCGCATTCTGTCTGTAAGTATATTTTTCGACTTTCATCAATTGCAATTACCTGAGGGACATTGATTCCTGCGGAGTATAAGATTTCCGATAGATAGAAAAATGCCTCGTTTTCCTTGATGTCCTCTGACCAGGTACCTATAACCGGCTTTCCAATGAAAAGCAATCTAAAGTATTGGCGACTGCTTCCTGCACCTGCCATTTGAGTCACGCGATCAGGGTCCAGATTAAAATACTCCCTGGCAAATTCCCTTACTGCTATAAGTTGTTCCGTCATTCTTCCTCAGAAAAATCGTGATCCTGTGGAGGAATGTCCTCATTCAGGTACTTCCAAATCTTGTCTTTCAGCGCGTCAAGACCTTCGTTGGTTACGGCGGAAATGAATATCGTCTCCACATCTTCCGGTAAGGTAGGCATAAGCCAACTTTTCAGTTCATCATCGATCAGATCCGACTTGCTAACTGCCAGCAGGCGCGGTTTGTCCAGAAGTTCAGGATTATAAAGTCTTAATTCATTCAGCAGGATATGATATTCCCTGCCTATGTCTTCGGTTGTGGAAGGTACAAGGAAGAGCAAAAGGCTGTTCCTTTCAATATGGCGCAGGAAGCGGATACCGAGGCCTTTTCCGAGATGAGCATCTTCGATGATTCCCGGGATATCGGCCATGACGAAAGAGGTATTATCGCGATGCCTTACGAGACCCAGATTGGGCACGATGGTAGTGAATGGATAATCTGCTATTTCAGGTTTTGCTGCACTTACTGATGATAGCAAAGTGGATTTGCCTGCATTTGGAAATCCAACTAAGCCTACGTCAGCCAAAAGTTTAAGTTCCAGAATGTTCCATTCTTCAAGTCCTGGTTCTCCGGGTTGTGCATATTTCGGCACCTGTTTTGCCGCCGTAGCAAAGTGTGCATTTCCAAGGCCACCTCTGCCGCCCGGAGTCAGGATGCGCTTCTGCTTATCTTGCGTGATTTCAAATAAAATTTCTCCGGTTTCAGCGCTTTTAGCTACTGTGCCAAGAGGAACTTCTAAAATGACATCCTTCCCGCTGCGGCCGGTGCGGTTGTTTTTAGATCCGTTGACACCGTCCTCGGCAATGACATGCTTTCGGTATTTAAGGTTGATCAATGTCCATACGTTTCTATTCCCTTTCAGAATAATATGTCCGCCTCGACCTCCATCTCCGCCATCCGGACCACCTTTTGAGTTCATTTTATCCCTAAAGTAGTGATGCGAACCCGCTCCGCCTTTACCGGAACGGCAACATATCTTAACATAGTCGATGAAATTCTGATCTGCCATTGTGCTGCAAAGATGCAAAAAATAATTGGACAGCATCAAGGGGTGAGAGATGAGTATCACAAATTCTTCTTTGCTTCTATTGAAAAGTATTACGGGGTGAATAAATGATAAAAGCTATGTGTTTGTGTTATAATATATAGATAGTAAGTGTATTATATATTATATTAATATATCTTATTATTAAAATTTGAGTGTCCGAAAATTAATTCTGTAAAGTGTTAAAGACTACTTGGGCGCTCTCAAAAGTACATTTATGCAGATAATTAATTTAATCGATTGTATACCATAAACATTGTGTATCTTGTTTCAACTTTGGCGACCTGACCGGTATCATATTAGCATAGTTGAACCGACAGAAGCCCAGGGATTGCAGTGTCTGCTCCTAGTTGATACTTTTGAGATAACAGTTGGCATTGCTTGTGGATAGTTACTCGAAATCCGTGAGTTGCACCATCAGGATAACGTGAAAAACCTAAATTTTTTAAGTATGAGCATTGGCATCATGATAGCGAAAACACTTGTTGCAATAGTAGCAATCCAGCATTTATTTTTCATGTGGCTTGAAATGTTTGCGTGGGAAACAGTTGGGCGGAAATTCTTCAAAGGAAATAGGCAGGGTGATTTTTTCAGACAGACAAAAAGCATAGCGGCAAATCAGGGGTTATATAACGGGTTTTTAGCAGCCGGTCTAATCTGGAGTTTTCTGATATCGGATTCCCTTTGGCAGATTAATGTTATGACGTTTTTTCTTGGATGTGTAGTCGTTGCAGGGATATTTGGCGGTTATTCAGTTTCACGGAAAATTTTTCTCGTGCAGGCAATACCGGCAATGCTGGCCTTGATATTTTTGCATTTGTTATGAATGTTTTTTCGTTATTCAAGGAAAAATTCTCCTGTTATTGCCGCATGAAGTCCCGTGGAAACTCTTCATAGTGCAAATTCAATCAGCCAATCTAAATAATACACAGGAGAATTATAAATTATTGCCCGGTTTCATAAAGTATTTAGATTGAAAGAATCTGGAAATGTTTCTCTTTGGTCAATCCTAAATATAATACCGAAGGTACATTCGCTATCGACCAATTTCATTGATCTATACGACTGTAACCTCGGCATCCCGGAACCCCGGATTGTTTCACTCCCGGGACAGAGCAGAGCTCTAGTAGCATAGCTATCCGGACAAGTATACCAAAAATTTATGGACTATTATGTAAATCATCTTGGTATAGCATTCCGTAATGCAGTTGCACAGTTGTCATTTTGTCCTAAACATATGGTTATCAGTGACATAATTGCATGTTCTTCGTTGGGCGCCTGCCATTTTTTCATATAAGTAGAATAGTTCTTATATTGGCTTGTTTTTTGATTGATACAAGTCAAGTAAAACTGAAAACTATGACACTGGATAATTTCACAATAAATGCGCAGGATGCTATCATCAAGGCGCAAAAAATTGCATCCGACCGTTCTCAGCAAACGGTTGATACCGCTCATATTCTTCGTGGGATCATTGACACTGACGAAAGTGTAGTTTCATTTTTATTGAATAAAATGGCAGTGGATCTTAATCCCATTAAAGATGAAAATGACAAATTGATTGATTTAATTCCGAAAGTGCAGGGCTCGGACAAGCAATTTCTTTCCAATGATGCCAATAATGCGATCTCAAAAGCGAAGGAGGCAATGAAGGAGTTTGGCGACGAATTCATTTCTTTGGAATTGCTTTTCCTGGGTCTATTCAAGGGAAGCGACCGCACTGCAAGACTTTTAAAAGATCGCGGGCTGACAGAAGCAGGACTGGTCTCTGCCATCAAAGAATTGAGAAAGGGCAATAAGGTTAACTCTCAGAGCGGAGACAGTTCCTATAATTCACTTGGTAAATACGCAATTAATCTGAATGAAAGGGCTGAATCGGGCAAGCTCGACCCTATCATCGGGAGGGATGAAGAGATTAGACGCGTTATGCACATACTTTCACGTCGAAAGAAGAACAACCCTATCCTGGTAGGTGAAGCAGGGGTAGGAAAGACTGCAATTGTTGAAGGTATAGCCTGGCGGATCGTTAAGCAAGATGTGCCTGAAAACCTGAAGAGTAAGACTATATTCAGTCTGGACCTATCATCATTAGTTGCCGGTGCAAAGTATAAGGGTGAATTTGAGGAAAGGCTAAAAGCCGTCATCAAGGAGGTTACAGAAAGCGATGGAGAAATCATACTTTTCATTGATGAGATCCACACCTTGATTGGTGCAGGCGGGGGCAGTGGGGCAATGGATGCTGCCAATATTCTTAAGCCTGCATTGGCAAGAGGTGAGCTCCATGCCATTGGTGCTACAACTTTGGATGAGTATCAGAAGTATTTTGAAAAAGATGCTGCTTTGGTACGAAGGTTTCAGAATGTGATGGTAGATGAGCCTAGTGTGGAAGATACCATCTCCATTCTTCGAGGACTGCAGGAAAAATATGAAGTCTTCCATAAGATTGAAATTCTGGATGAAGCGTTGATTGCAGCGGCGGAAATGTCTCATCGCTACATTGCAGATCGACAATTGCCGGATAAGGCGATCGACCTGATCGATGAAGCAGCTGCCAAGCTAAGACTGGAGCTCAACTCGATGCCCGATTCAATCGATGAACTGGACAGGAAGGTACGCCAGCTTGAGATAGAACGTGAAGCCATCAAACGAGAAAAAGATGACAAGAAACTGGCGGCTATTTCTGAATCCATCGCCAACGCCAAACAACAACTGGATTCTGTCATGGCCAAATGGAAAAATGAAAAAGCCATTGTTGACCGTATCAATACATTGCGGGAAGAGATCGAAGAGTTGGACCGAAAGGCGCAGAAGGCTGAACGAGAGAGTGACTTTGAGACTGTTGCCAAGATTCGTTATGGAGAACTACAGGCCAAACAACAGGAATTGAAGGAGTCAGAAAACGAGCTGAATGCACTGCCTGAAGGTTCACGATTCACCGCTCAAATGGTTACTGCTAACGATATCGCGGATGTCGTATCTAAATGGACCGGCATACCTGTCTCCAAATTACAGCAAAGCGAGAAAGACAAATTGCTCAATATGGAAAAGGAAATAGGGAAAATGCTCATTGGGCAGACTGAAGCCGTTGAGGCAGTAAGTGAAGCAGTAAGACGGAATCGTGCAGGATTGAGCGACAGTAAGAGGCCTGTGGGATCCTTTATTTTCATGGGACCTACAGGGGTAGGGAAGACCGAGTTGACCAAAGCGCTTGCGGATGTTTTGTTCGATGACAAGGATGCTATAATCAGAATTGATATGAGTGAATACATGGAAAAACACTCGGTATCAAGATTGGTAGGCGCACCTCCCGGTTATGTAGGTTATGAAGAGGGTGGTCAGTTGACAGAGGCAGTGCGTCATAGACCATACTCCATCGTATTGCTGGATGAAATAGAAAAAGCCAATGCGGATGTGTTCAACATTCTCCTGCAGGTACTTGACGATGGACGGTTGACAGATGGAAAGGGAAGGGAGGTCAATTTCAAGAATACCATTATCATCATGACATCCAACCTTGGTTCTAACATTATTCTTGAGAATTTTGAGGATTTGGAGGAGATTGAGCCTAAAAGGCGATCTGAAGTAATAGAAACTACGAAATTGGAAGTTTTTGAATTGCTGAAACAAACCATGCGTCCTGAATTTCTCAATAGGATTGACGAAACCATCATGTTCTTGCCTTTGACCAAAGAAGAGATAGGAAAGATTCTCGATATTCAGATGAAAGGCATCAACAAATTGCTTAAGTCTCAGGAACTTAGGATTGAATTGGCCCCAAGTGCCTCTAAACTGCTGATTGATCTGGGTTATGACCCTCAGTTTGGAGCAAGACCTCTGAAAAGGGTCCTGCAAAAAGAGCTGGTCAATGAATTGTCAAAACAATTATTGAGTGGAGATTATTTGCCGGGCGATGTTATTGTTGCAGAAGGTAACAATACCGGATTGACATTTCATAAGAAAAAGGAAGTTATGACTGAGCCTGTTACTGAAAATCATACCGACCATACTGATTCAGGTAGATCTGAAGAAAAATAAGCTATGGCTTATTTGCATTGAGTTGGAAAAATGCCTACAACCTATTCAGGGCAATCACTTTCGGGTGGTTGCCTTTTTCTCTTTCATTACGTTCAGTCTTGTTAAGTATTAAGGAATTAAAGACAAGATCCCAACAATTACCTTATTTCTTGTATTTTTGTCCTTTCAATTAATGATTGAATGGTTAAAATCGGTGGTATTTCATTAGGTGAATTTCCCTTGCTTCTTGCCCCAATGGAAGATGTGAGTGATCCTCCTTTCAGAGCACTCTGCAAAGCCCAGGGATGCGATATGCTATACACTGAATTCGTTTCAGTAGAAGGTTTGATTCGAAATGCCGATAAAAGTGTGCAGAAACTGGATATTTCTGACGAAGAACGACCGGTGGGTATTCAAATCTTTGGATCTGAAAAAGAATCAATGATTCAGGCTGCTGAAATCATTGAACGGACTCAACCGGAGGTGCTTGATATCAATTACGGATGTCCGGTGAAAAAGGTCGTTTGCAAGATGGCCGGTGCAGGTATACTTCAGGATATCGATCGTATGGTCTCTCTCACTGAAGCAGTAGTAAAAGCGACCTCTTTGCCCGTTACCGTTAAAACAAGACTGGGTTGGGATGAAGATTCAAAGAATATTGTCGAAGTAGCCGAGAGGCTTCAGGATATAGGCATCAAGGCATTGTCTATTCACGGACGGACTAGGAAGCAGATGTATACGGGAGAGGCGGACTGGACCCTAATTGCCAAAGTGAAGGAAAATCCACGCATACATATTCCTGTTTTCGGTAACGGAGATATTGATTCTCCTGAGAAAGCCAAACTGTACAAAGAACGTTATGGCGTGGATGGCATCATGATCGGAAGAGCAAGCATAGGTAATCCCTGGATATTCAGGGAGATAAAACAGTATCTGAAAGATGGAACTATACCCGATCCACCATCACTCGACGAGCGAATTGAGGCTGTACTTCAGCATCTCCACAGATCCATCATGTGGAAGGGAGACAAGGTTGGGATCAATGAAATGAAGCGTCATTATGGTAATTATTTCAGAGGATATCGCGAGGTAAAACAGTTTAGGACACTGTTGGTACATTCTTCATCTTTCGATGAAGTGGTGGAAATTACGGAAAAGATGCGTGAATATTACGCAGGAGAAGAGTTGACGGTTTAAATTTTAAAACAATGTTTCTACTGTTAAACAGAAGCGAAAACGAAGAATTTCTATACAAAATTTTAGCCCGTGCGGCTTCAGATCTCGACCTACAGACCTATCTTGTAGGAGGTTATGTTCGGGATCTGATTCTGGGACGCAATTCTACAGATATTGATGTAGTTTGTGTTGGAGATGGTATTCAGTTGGCAGAGCAGGTCAATAAGCTTCTTGGTAATAAGCAGCCAATAGTTGTCTATAAGAATTTTGGAACAGCTGCACTGAGATATAATGATATTCAAATTGAATTTGTTGGAGCCCGGAAAGAATCTTACCAGAAAAACAGCCGGAAACCTGCCGTTATAGCAGGTACTTTGTACGACGACCAACTGAGGCGGGATTTCACCATCAATGCTTTGGCTATAAGTCTCAATACCGATACCTATGGTGAGTTGCTCGATCCATTTGACGGTATGGAACACCTGGAAGAGAAGTTGATAAAGACGCCTTTGGATCCGGAAGACACATTCTCTGATGACCCGCTTAGAATGATGAGAGCGATTCGTTTTTCCAATCAGTTGAATTTCTCCATCGACCCGCTCACCTATGCTGCAATCAATCATAATAAGGATAGATTGAAAATAGTCAGCATAGAACGAATTGTTACAGAATTCCAAAAGATCATGGCCTGTGATAAGCCATCGATCGGCATTAAGTTATTGTTCGATACCGGTTTGCTTGAAGTCTTCCTGCCTGAGCTGGTTGAATTGCAAGGAGTGGAATACCAGGATGGCAAAGGGCATAAGGATAACTTTTATCATACGCTGGAGGTGTTGGACAATGTTTGTCGCAATTCGGATAATATTTGGTTGCGTTGGGCTGCCCTCCTTCATGATATTGCCAAGCCGGCTACCAAGCGTTTTGATGAAAAGCAAGGATGGACCTTCCATGGTCACGATGCATTGGGTGCTGTGATGGTATATAAAATTTTTAAAAAACTTCGCATGCCATTGGATCAGCATGTCAAATATGTGCAGAAACTGGTACGATATCATTTAAGACCTATTAGCCTAACCAAGGAGGATATAACGGATAGTGCCATCAGAAGGCTATTGTTCGATGCGGGGGATGAGATTGATGACCTCATGATTCTTTGTGAGGCAGATATAACCTCCAAAAATGAGAAAAAAGTGAAACGATTGCTTGAAAACTATGAGATGGTCAGGCTTAAGTTAAAAGAAATCGAAGACAAAGACAGAATTAGGAATTGGCAGCCCCCTGTGTCCGGTGAACTTATCATGGAAACTTTCGATTTGAAATCGGGCCCGATCGTAGGTGAGTTGAAAAATGAGATCCGTGAAGCTATTCTTGAGGGGGATTTGGAAAATGAATACAATGCTGCTTATCATTTTTTACTGGAGCTTGGAGCAAAGCTTGGCTTGGAAAGAAAATCTTCCGCCCAATAAACGAATACCTTTCTATTCTCGTCTTTTATTTGAATTGTAGTTAGACATAAAATCCTTTTTTAATGAAAATACTTAAGAAATTTGTTTTAATCGCACCGATCCTATTGCTGATCGCTTGCGAAAAAGATCCATCATCAGTAGATGATTCTGCCCAATTGGAGATTGATAAGCAAAAAATCAGGGCTTACCTCAATCAATATAACATCAAGGCTGATTCTACCTCTGAAGGCCTTTATTACGTTATAGACACCAAATCGGATACTTCTACCAGGAAACCAACTTCAACATCAAAGGTCAAGGTGGATTATAAAGGCTATCTTTTGAATGGAAAGGTTTTTGACAACGGAACAGGTGTCTCTTTCTTCCTTACCAGTTTGATTCCGGCATGGCAGATCGGCTTACCAAAATTCAATGAAGGAGATAAAGGTCGCTTGTTTGTACCTTCAAAATTGGGGTATGGAAAGAGTGGCTCGGGATCTATTCCTGCAAATTCACCATTAATTTTTGACATTACGCTGATTAAGGTGGATTGAGTAATTCTTTTTCAGTAATAAATTTATATAGTAAGCATGGTTTAATGCTTAACAAAAAACCGAACAACAAAATGCTGTTCGGTTTTTCTTTATTATTGTTTTTCCTGATATATAATGCTTCACTACCGGACAAGGGTCACACTGCCGAAATACTTTTGTGTCCTGCCGTCGATAAACTTAACTTCGGACAAATAGGTAAATACGCCCGGATCGCAATACTTTCCTTTATGAGTTCCGTCCCAACCCTGACTTGATCCGTTCTCATTTGGAGGGAGATTATTGATCTCATATACCAGGGCGCCGTATCGGTCATACACCCTGATGTAGTTGATTCCTTCTACGCCCGGGCCGGTGAAAACCTGGAAAATATCATTGATGCCATCTTTGTTAGGAGAGAAAGCATTGGGGATAAATACTTTCCTTGACCTATCAACCATTAGGAATACGGAATCTTGACCAGTACATCCATTTACATCGGTAGCGACTGCTGTTATGTATTGACTGGTTATAACGCTGGCAAAGGTATAATCACAGGTTACACAAGATACAGATCCTGCAGGAGACCATGTAATGTTGTTGATTGGAAATGCACTTTGAACTTCAGGGCTGAGTCTGAGCGTATCACCCAGGTTCATCTGTAATTTTTCAGGAAGACTTACAAGGATGGGTGCAGGCTCGTTGACTGTAAATGTGGTGTCCTTTCTACATCCGTTCTCATCGATGATGGTCAGTATGTGAACACCTCCTGTTACTTTTGCAATCTCAAAAGTAGAATAACTCTTACCATGATCTATAGTATAGGAGTAATCCGGTCCGACGCCACCGGTGATGTTATTTAATTCAAAGTTGGTTTCGTATCCGGCACAAGCCGGATCAGGAACCGGATTAAAATCAACGGATAAAGGAGTCGGTTCTGCGATTACTGCTGCTATACTGGATTGGCAACCTTTTATATCTATAACAGTAATCAGGTAATTTCCTGCAGCCAGATTGTTAGCAAGGTCCGAATTTCCCGTCACTGCCGGATTCCAAGTGTATGTATTTCCACCATTTCCACCCTGTACATTTACCTTAATCGAACCGCTTTGCTCACCGTGACAAGCAATATCCTTTGTCAAAATGGTATCAAGGGACGCAATCAATTCGACAGGCTGACCTATTTGGAATGAATCAATACCGATACAATTCTTTGAGTCGGTGATGGTTACGTGATAGGTTCCGGCAGTCAGACCGGACAAGCTGGATGAGTTGGTGGCAGTTGGGTTCCAGGAATAATTATATCCACCATTCCCTCCTGTTGGATTAAATGACAAGGAACCATCGGTCAGGCCATAACATGAAACATCTTTGATGGTTGCACCTGATTTATTTGAAATGATTGGATCCGGAGACGGAATGAAAACCGAATCAATGATTTGGCAAAATCCATCAGTAATCGTTACATATTGCCAGCCGCCTTTTAGTTGTGAGGCAGTCGATGATACACCAGTGTTTGTCTCTCCGCTGGACCATGTGAAAGTATAAGAATTGGCCTGACCTCCGGATGCCTGAACAGTAGCTCCCCCGGTTCCTGCCGTTGATTCAAAGCAATCCGATGCAACTACAGAGTTGACATCTATGGCCGAAAGTACTGTAGGTGCATTGCCCACAGTAAAAGTTTGGACGACAGGGGGGCAGGCTGATTGATCTGTAATCGTCACAGTGTAGTTGCCTGGTTTTAAATTTGAGGCGACATCACCTGTTTGCCCATTACTCCATTGATAGTTATACGGAGGATTACCGCCTGACATTACGAGAGTTATAGAACCATCGTCCGAGTCCGGGCATGTTGCCGGAACAATGAAATTATTATCCAGTACCAAAGACCCTGCACTCTCCAGATTGATGGTATCGGTTACAATACATCCGCTTAAAGTAACCACAGTGACGATGTATTGGCCTCCATTAAGATTATTGACTGTCGAGGTATAAACATTCTTTGGATCTCCGCTATTGACAGGAACACCGGCATTGTTACTCCAGGTTACGGTGGAGATATCTGAACCATTGGCGGTAATGTTGGCTCTTATCGATCCGTCACTACCACCCGCACATGAAACGGAGTGCAACGTATCAAAAGTAATCATAGGTGCATCCTTTTTGAAAATCAAAAAACTGGTGTCAGCCGTACAACCATCCGCACCTGTTATAGTCACATAGTATCTTGTCCCGGAAGCACTTCCTGCAAGGTTAGTTAGATTGAGACTTACTGCATCGACTGTCGTCGGGTTAGAACCGTTAGACCATGTGAATCTGTAAAATCCATTGTCAGGATCATTAGGGTCAGGAAATGGCGTTACATTGCCACTGCCGTCGTATATCAAAGCAGAACCTGCAGGTTGTGTGCCACACACATCATCTTTAAGATTGGCAATCAGAAACTTTATTTCCCCGGGTCCATTAATTTCAAGTTCCTTTTTGACAAAGCAGCCATTTGCATCTTCTACAGTAACAATGTAGTTGCCATTGTTTAGTCCACTTGCTATAGATGTTGTTGAGGTACTTGAGACATTACCGGTATTGGGGCTCCATATAAAAGTGTAAGGGCCTGAGGTCGTGCCATTGGTCGTACCTGTGACAGTAAGTCTGCCTTTGCCGTCACCAAAGCATACAGGAAGTTGCTTGAGTACTGTGGCATCAATAACAACGCCCGGATCTACCACAAATGACGAGGTGGCATTACACCCGTTATTATCTGTTACCGTAACGTAATAGGTCCCTTCAGGAATATTTGTCAATGAGCCTATTGATACCCCAATCTGACTGGTATTCTGGTATGACCAATGAAAATCATAGGTATTGCCTGTCTTTGGATTACCTCCCGAGGCAGAAATGGTAATCGACCCATTCTTCTGACCTGAACAGGCCGGATCAGTTACCGCCGGAGGATTAATACTGATGGGAGAAGTATAAAGTGTAAAGGATTGGGAAAATATACAACCGATATCATCTGTAACAGTGACTGTGTAAAGTCCATTCCCGACATCCTTCACGGTGTTGGTATTAAAGGTAAAATTAGACCACTCAATCGCATAAGGTGGTACTCCACCCTGTAGACTAATCTGGACATTGCCATCAGAAGTGTCGAAGCAGGTAGGGTTCGTTAGGTTACCTGTAATGTTGATTGGTGGAGCATTTTGTATGAATACAGTGTGTACAACATGTACCCCACTGATTGAATATACATCTATCTTATATGGTCCCGGTGTAAGGTTGCTGAATGTTACAGGTGTACCTGCGTTTGTAAAGTCTGGTGCTCCACTGTTGTTAAATTCATAATTGTATTGTGCATCAGGTCCATATGCAGTGAACGTAACAGAACCGGTGTTGCCCGTTGTACTGCACACATTGAAGAATACCTGCAGTTTGGTGGGATTATTGATCGTAACTATCCCATCTACAGTCCTTACCGTATAGAGCGTGCCGTCATAATCTGTAAACTCAATTACACCGTCTCGTTTGGGTGAAACCTTGACCGGGGTTTTCGTTCCTGGCCTGCCAATAGCTTGAAAGCAAATGGAAAAGATAACGGTACCATCAGCCAGGGTCTTTTTATTCAGATTGGCATCTGTCCATGCAAATACGATATAACCATTGCTGGCTTCCGTGAGACCAAAATTTCCTCCTGGACTTAAATTCAGAGGATTGGTCTGGGGGAAATTTAAACCAACATATTTTAACTCCAGGGGATTGAAAGTGATGGCAAATTCCCCGCCTAACAGATCCTTGAAATCTTTAACGGTAAACTCCAGGCAAATGGTGTCATTCAGGTCTACTGTGCCGGATTGTACCAAAACTGATACATTGCCTTGTGGCATGATAATTTCTTTCGTGACTGAACAGGATTTTCCGTCTGAAATAGTCAGTATATAAGTGCCGCCACTCGGAACGGCAAATTGTACCAAATCCCCATGCTTAAATGGACCACCAAAAAGATTTGCCACTACATTGGGCGCTCCTTTCTTAACCATTGAAATCGAATATGTCGAGCCATTCCTGAATTCAGGAAATCCACCGGTCACATTAAAGGAGCCGGATAGGGAGTTCGGACTGTTGGTAGCGAAATTGTTGATTTTTATTTCATTGAGATACACCACCGGAAAGGCGGCTGCAGTATTTACCTTTACACATGAACCCCCATTTTCCCATTGGCCGTAATATTCTCCACCCGCTGCATAGTATGCATCAAAGGTTACCGGTGCCAGATATAAAGGAAATGGCTTGCCTGAGTTGAAGGTTTCATTGACCGAACCATCATTGTACAAGGTGATGTCACCATTCGGTGCATCCATAAAATACCATAGTTCCCCGGGTGGCGGTGGTGGATTGGTTAAGACCGCATCTCCCTGTATTGCATTGAAGTCAGGACCATTTATAGTAGGAGGCGCACCATACAACAAATATCCGATTGCTGAAGGAGTGCCTGGGTTAGGGTCACCGGTGCTAAAGTTTCCATCGCCATTGTTTTTTATAAAAATCTGATCCTTGTAACAAAGATATATCGTGTCAGGCCTTCCATCAATACTTTGACCGACAATAGGTCCGAAGCTTACAGTGCCAGGGCTCCTTGTCGAACAATCCCTGATCTCGATATTCTGCTCCGATTGATTCCCGACAGACTTAAGCTTTTGCCCATCTAAATTCGTGACGAAACTAATGCTTATAAATAGAAGGATGTGTAGTAATCTTAAGTTCATACAAAATATTCTGTGTTGTTGAGTTCGTCCTGATTTCTGGGCATGTTTAAAGTAAAAACCCAAATTGATCATTATTAAATATATATCTGTTATTATCAATTAGCTGCAATCTTGAATGCAACTTTCATATGTGATGCAAAATTAATATATATATTTTTAATATTTGTTTTTCTTTTTTTGGGAAACAAAAATTATTTACAAATTTAACGAATTATATGGGTGCCATCGTATTTAAATCCTGTATTCGACCAAAATACAGAAAAACCATGAATGCAATTTTTATTAGATTTTCATTGATTTTTTAAGCCACTCATAGCTCTAATTCGGTTTGAGATATTACTTTTTTATTTAAGGGTTAGTTAAGCCTGGACTTTATAGATTCAAAAGATTTGATTAGGATAGTGATGAAAAATCAAAATATATTTGTTGTTATATGTTATTAATGTTTAGCTTTGTATTATAATTTTTCAAATAGTTGATATGTCGATATTTGACAAGGCTGTTTTGGTAATATACCGGATGGCCGAGAAAGGTTTGGAAGTTTTTTTGGTAAAATCGGAAGATGAAGAGATACAATCTCAATTGGTAGAGATTTCAGAGAAATTCCTGACGGACTTGCCTTTGCGCTTTTCTGACAACTCCAAGATGATTGAGCTGGATCCTATTGAAGATGAAAATATGGAGAAAGTACGGGCGGTTGCAATTGAAGGTGATTGGCATGATATTCCATCACTTAGAGCAATGCTTCGTGAAGATCTTCAATTTATGAAGGTCAAGATGAAAAAATATATACCGACGATTGATTCAGGTAACTTTATTTTATTCAAGGATGCGGTTAAAAAAGCCGTTAGATCCGAATACCGACTCTTGAAGGAACTCAAAGATGTCCTGACCGACAGGAATACCATCAATAATATATAGACATTAAGTAGATCTGATGTCAGTGTACAATCAGCCTATCTTGGCTGATGTCGATTATGGATCAGATAATTTATTTTTATGGAAGGGATAAGAAGTACATTATATAATTTACCCGATGGCGTCACCAGATATGAGGGTAAAGTAAGGGATGTATTTACCAGAGATAACATTTTTGTTTCGGTTGCTTCTGACCGAATTTCTGCATTTGATCATATACTTCCGAGGTCTATTCCTTACAAAGGTCAGGTCCTCAATCAGATTGCAGCTTATTTCCTGGACTCTGTTCGAGATATCATTCCGGTCTGGCTGGACTCCACCCCTGATCCGAATGTTTCTGTCGGAAGGAAGTGCACACCGATTAGGATTGAGATGGTAGTTCGTGGCTATCTCAGTGGTCATTCATGGAGAGAATATAGAAGTGGTAAAAGATTTCTTTGCGGAGTTCCCCTGCCGGAGGGCTTGATGGAAAATGACCCTTTTCCTGAGCCTATCATTACACCAAGTACCAAGGCAATGGAGGGTCACGATGAAGATATTTCAAAAGAAGAAATTCTGGAAAGGAATCTCGTAGATCGTCAAATCTATGAGGAAATGGAGATTAAATCCCGCCAGTTGTTTGAGCGAGGGACCCAAATGGCTTTGAAGCGTGGTTTGATCCTTGTGGATACAAAATATGAATTCGGGATATATAATGGCGCATTAACTCTGATGGATGAATTGCACACACCTGACAGTTCCAGGTATTTTTATCTGGATACATACTTTGAAAACCAAATTCTTCATCGGCCTCAGAACCAGCTTTCCAAGGAATTTGTAAGAGAATGGCTTATAGCTAATGGTTTCCAGGGTCGAACCGGCGACAAAATGCCATTGATGGATGATTCTATGGTCGAAACCGTCAGTAAACGCTATATTGAGCTTTATGAGAAGATAACCGGAAGAGATTTTATCCCTGCATCCTATGACCAGGTCGATGAAAGAATAAGCCGGGTACTCAACGGTATCTTCGGATAATACTAAACTTTGAGTTGGGTGTGTGATTTTGGTAACATTAACGAAATGTTGTCAGGAGTTGCTATTTATTAAATTCCCTTTTTGGCATATATTTGGACAATTTATTCCTAAATATTGAGATATGTCGAGACTGTTTTTCATTACAATCGCACTCTTTTACTCCTTGTATCTGACCGCTCAGGATACAGACCCCAATCATATCCCATGTAGCAAGGCATCTGCATACCGAAATCCGGCTTCTTTGAATAATTTTCATAATCCTTTGACTGAGAATTATGATTTGAAATATTATCGTTTTGACTGGTATATCGATCCAGCTGACTATTACATCAAGGGTTCTGCAACACCTTACTTTGAAGTGTTGACCAATGAGTTTAAGGAAATATACTTTGACCTGTCCAATCAATTGCAGGTAGATAGTGTCTTATATCACGGATTAAAAATAAATTATTCTCAACCTGACCAGTTTGTGTTGAAAATAAACTTTGACGTACAGATTGGAATAGGGACTTTGGACAGTCTTACAATTTATTACCGGGGAGTTCCGCCGGCCGGAGGCTTTGGGTCATTTATTCAATCCAAGCATGGAGATAATATTCCTGTAATCTGGACACTTTCTGAACCATTTGGCGCACAAGACTGGTGGCCCTGTAAAAATGGTTTAGATGATAAGATCGACAGTATTGATGTTTTTGTAACCTCTCCTGATCAATACAGGTGTGCAAGTAACGGTATTCTGGTGGATGAGATTAGGCCCGGACCAGGTTTGATGAGAGCTCATTGGAAACACAGGCATCCGATTGCAGCATATCTTGTGGCTATTGCGGTTACTGATTATACTGTATATACGGATGATGTACACTTAAAGGATGGCACTGTTATGCCTATGCTCAATTATGTCTATCCGGAATCTCTTAGTAAAGCCCGGAAAGGCACTTCAGATAATGTGAGGGTACTGGAGTTTTTCGATAGCCTCTTTGTGGACTATCCGTTTAAAAAAGAGAAATATGGACATGCTCAGTTCGGGTGGGGTGGAGGTATGGAACATCAAACCATGAGTTATGTTACAGGCTTTGATTGGGGTTTGCTGGCTCACGAACTTGGCCATCAATGGTTTGGAGATCATGTAACCTGTGGCAGCTGGGAAGACATTTGGCTGAATGAAGGGTTTGCTACTTATCTTGACGGGTTGTCACGAGAGCGCTTTTTCGAGCCTTCCTATTGGTATAACTGGAAGTTTAACCTGATCAAATCTATTACATCAAGGCCTGATGGTTCCGTTTGGGTGGCCAATACCGATGACGTGAGCAGGATCTTCCATTCGAGGCTTACTTACAATAAAGGAGCTTATTTGGTCCATATGCTAAGGTGGAAACTTGGGGATGAGATCTTTTTTAAAAGTTTGCGCACCTACCTGAATAAGAAGGGAGGTGGCTTTGCGAGGGTGGCGGATTTGAAGGGAATACTGGAGGATGTATCCGGAGAAAGTTTAGGTGAATATTTTGATGATTGGTTCTATGGAGAAGGATATCCGGTTTATTCCGTTACCTGGGACAGTATTCATGCATCTCCGGAACAGGTCCTTATCAGACTTGACCAGACGACATCACATACTTCTGTTGACTTCTTTGAGATGCCGGTTCCGATCCGATTGCAAGGTGAAGGCAAAGAAATGACCGTTAGGTTGGACAATACAAGTTCTGGCCAGGTTTTTACAATTGAGCCTGGTTTTAAGGTGGAGAAGGTTGAATTCGATCCTGACCTGTGGTTGTTGGCAAAGAGTTCAGTCGCACCCGGTGCTGTTCTGGCCGATCGGGAAGTGCCTGAATATGGCATTCAATGTTTTCCGAACCCTGCCCACAATGATCTTGTCATAAATGTCAACTCTCTTAAATTCAAGGGCTTATCCTGGCGCATCATAGATGTATCCGGTAAGTTGATCCTTAAGGGAGAGTTGAATGCTCCGTACCAAAGAATTAATATTGCCGGTTTGACTGCAGGAGCATATAGGATGCTTATTAGTGATTCTCAGCATGTAGTTTCAGTGCATTCTTTTTCCAGGATTTGATTGCTTCACGGGCCGGTAATATGAAAGATAAATCTTCTAAAAGTGATTGACCCTCAGGAATTAAAGAAAAGAATCGTCTTCGAGGATAATCATCTTATTGCGATCAACAAACGGCCTTCTTGGCTCGTACAAGGCGATAAGACAGGTGATATGCCGCTTCTCGATGCTTTGAAGGATTATATAAAGAAAGAGTACAACAAGCCGAGAGATATTTTTTTAGGAAGCATCCACCGACTGGACAGACCGGTTTCAGGATTGGTTGTATTTGCGCGTACAAGCAAAGCACTTGAGAGGATGAATGCTCTTTTTGCCGGCCGTGAAGTTGTAAAGACCTATGTCGCGATAACAGAAGGCAAACCCCCGGTCTCCGTAGGTACTCTCCGGCATTTCCTGTTGAAAGACAATCACAACAATACTGTCAACGTTGTGAATCCTTCCCGCAAAGGCTTGAAGGATGTAAAGGAGGCTATTTTGGATTATGTAGAAGTTAACAGGCATGGGCTTCATACCTTGATTAAAGTAGTCCCACATACAGGCAGGCCCCATCAGATTAGGGTTCAACTGGCTTCTATGGGGTGTCCTATACTGGGAGATGTCAAGTACGGGGCAAGGGCGCCTTTGTCGGATCAATCCATCGCCCTGCATAGTTTTTCCCTTCAATTTGTCCATCCGGTAAGGAAGGAAGCGTTGTGTTTGGTCGCTCCACTTCCTGAGACTGCCTGGTGGAAGCCATTTGATACAGATCCCTTGAATAAGTAAAAGCATTGGATCCATTTTGATGGTTATAGTGCTGGTCAGCATCGTTAAATAAAAAAAACTCCGGAAATTTCCGGAGTTTTCTACAACGTAAAATCTAAACTTAATACCTTAAAAAAACATCTTTATCTGGCTGCAGTTAGAAAGGATATCTTCCTGCTTCAATAATTCTTTCGGCGATTTTCTTTCGTAGGTTCTTGACATTGACCGGTTCTAGCTTACTATAACGCTTGACCCCCATGAGCATGATTTTGAGCTCATCACCGGTAGCGAAGGAGGCAAGTGCATCCACAGCATTCTTGGCTATTCTGTCCTGGGCATCATGGAAGAATACTTTAAGCATCGCCTCTTTTTCTTCAAGTAAACCATCATCCATATTTTTAACCTCTTTTAAGCGGGATAAGACGGATTCAGCATTGAATACATCAATCATAATATCGGCAATATTCATCAATATTTCCTGTTCCTCCTTCAGATCAACTTTTCCATCCATTTGATATTTAGCGCCTGCACCTGCAACCATCAGTAAAATTTTCTTGAAATTTTTCAACGCTTTGGTTTCTTCAGGGTAGGCTCCTTCGAAAGATTCCATTTTTGGCATGGAAGCGAGTTCCTTCTGTACTTCCCAGGCAGGGCCTACCATATCAAGTTGGCCTTTCATGACTCTGCGGAGCAGCATATTGACCAATAAAAGGCGGTTAATCTCATTGGTTCCTTCATAGATTCTGTTGATTCGTGTGTCTCTGAACAATCCTGCAGGGACGAATTCTTCTGAGAAACCGTATCCGCCATGGATTTGGAGTAATTCATCGACATTGTAATCAATACACTCACTTCCATATATTTTAGTGATGGCGCATTCGATGGCATACTCCTCGGCAGCATCCAGAAGTGCTTGCTGATATGGCACGCCATCCTCAATAGCCGATGCTTTCCAGTCTTCAATCAAGTTGGCTATTCGGTAGTTTGTAGACTCGAGTACATAAGCATTAATTGCCATTTGTGCCATCTTATGTTGAATCGCTCCAAAACGACCGATGGGTGTCTTGAATTGCTCCCTTTCCATAGCATAATTGACTGCCCTTGTTGTAGTGACCTTGCAGCCTCCACCAACCAAAACGCCCAACTTAAACCTTCCCATGTTGAGCACATTGAATGCAATTAAGTGGCCTTTTCCAATTTCTCCCAGGACATTTTCCTTTGGTACGGGGGCGTTTTCAAAAAAGATCTGCCGTGTCGATGAACCCTTGATGCCGAGTTTATGCTCCTCCTCGCCGAGTGTCATGCCTTCTGTTCCTTTTTCTACGATAAATCCGGTAAACTTATCCCCATCAACCTGTGCAAATACAATGAAGACATCCGCAAATCCTGCATTGGAAATCCACATCTTCTGCCCGGTTAGCAGGTAATGCGTTCCTGCGTCGTTCAAAATAGCTTTGGTTTTTGCACCCAAAGCATCACTTCCTGATCCTGGTTCAGTAAGGCAATAGGCAGCACGTACTTTTCCGGAGGATAATTCCGGGAGATACTTTTTCTTTTGCTCTTCTGTGCCAAAATATAAGATTGGCAGCATACCAATACCGGTATGGGCTGCAAAGGTCGTACTAAAAGAGGCGTCTCCGCCACCAAGTTCTTCCAGTAAGATTGTGTTGATGATGGTATCAAATTCCTGACCGCCGTACTCTGCCGGAATATGTGCGCCTACTAAACCCAACTCTCCTGCTTCATCCATCAATGCAGGTTGTTCTTCCAGTTTTGAGCCTCGGGTCCATAATTCCTTTTCTACAAATTCGCGAACCGTATCACGAATCATTTTCTGATCTTCATTCATGCGCTCAGGGATGTAATCCGAGCCGAATGAATAATCTTTTATTAAAAATTCACCACCTTTAAATTTTTCAATAGTTGTGTCCATGTGTTGATTAAATTACTTATTTGTAAAGTTAACACATTTTGGAGGTAAATAATTAAAAAAATGCCAAAATTATTTAATCGACTATTTCAATGCAATACATAATACCGAAAACAAAGAAATATTATATAATAAACAAAATAATATACGGTAGCTTGTATTTTACAAAGTATAATGAGAGTCTACATTAGTGATTAATTCCGAGTTGAATTTTAATTAAATGAATGTATAATATTTAACAGAATAGAATAAATATTAGAAAAAGTAATTTTATAATAAGGATTTTTCCTTAGACCTCCTCTCATTTTCATAGTGAAGGTATGTCCTTTTCCCCTACCAAAAGTTAGTGTACTCCGCCTCGTCTGTGGATCATACCACCGACTGTGTCTTTGACGCTGCTCATGATTATGAATGCAGATGGATCGATTGCCTTTACACCATCTTGCAATTTGGAGATCTCCAAACGTGTCACTACGGTATAGACTACATCAATTTGTTCTGTCGATTGATGTCCTCTTTTGCCATATCCTTTTTTCGCAGAGTATAAAGTAACCCCGAAGCGCAGGTCATGTACCAGCATTTCCCTGATTTCTTCGCTGTTATCACTTATTATGGTTACACCGGTGTATTCTTCAATACCTTCGATCAGGTAAGTGACCGCTCTTGAAGCGACGAAATATGTCAGAATGGCGTATAAGGCGATGTCTATCGACAATAAATAAGCTGCAGTTAAAAATATAATTATGTTGAAAATTAGAATAATGTCTCCGATTGATAACATTGATTTTCTGCTCAAATAGATTGCAAGGACTTCCGTCCCATCCAATACTGACCCACCTCGCATGGCAAAGCCAATGCCTGCTCCTAGAAATAATCCACCAAAACTCGCAATTAACAATGGATCGTCTGTCAGTATTGGAAAGTGGACAAATTGGATGACGATTGCAAGTCCGGTTATGGCGATGATGCTTTTCAGGGCAAATTCTTTGCTCACCTGTCTGAAACCGAGTAGGATGAAAGGCGTATTGTACACTATTAATAAAACAGACAGGGGTAATTTGTTGTAAATCACTTTGGTGAGAAGGCTGATACCTGTTATTCCACCATCAATGTATCCATTGGGAACTAAAAAACTTTCTAGTCCGAAACCGGCCGAAAATATACCAAGGATTATCAAAAGTGCTGACCTGATTTGGCTCTTAATTATAGCTGATTTGGGACGAACTTGCGAGGGTGCCATATTTAAATTTTAAATTACCGATTGGGTAAAAATATAATTTGTTATTTTATTCTCAAAATATTTTAATCATTATTAAATTTTATTGTTTATGAATACCCTAATTAATGGGGGTTGGTAATTCGTAAAAAAAAGGTTAGACATTGACTGTAAATCAATAATATACATAGTATAATTTAAAGATTGTGATTTGTTTTTATCTCTACCAGTCCTTTTCTTGATTCTCTTATTTCTAATCTCTTCCCAAATAATTGTTCAGCCCTTTGGCTCTTTCTCTCTATACAGGCAAATCAATCAGGCTATTGGTCCTCTTATAATCCGGATAGCTTTGAGGTCCTCTGGTTTTTGAATTTTGTTCTAACAAAAACCAAAGTCAAACCCTCAGGCTTTTATATAATTGGGTTCCTTTATTATATATTAGGCAACGGTTAGGATAAATGATGTTCTGAGATCTTCTGGTTAACATCCGCATCTGTTGTTGATCTGAGGAATTTATACTTTTTACTTCTTTAAATATTTTTATCGACTGCGTGATATCCAGTTTTTTAATTCTTATTTAGGAAATAGTTTGCCTTGAAGTATTCAAAAGGGTTAAAGGGGAAGTGGTGCCATCCTTTAAGATATGGATCGATGATAGTATTCACTTGGTTTGGGCGGTTATTTCGGATAAGTTAACCTTGACAACCGTTGGTCAGTCACTCACATTAATTCCTGAAAACATTGCTTAGATTCGTTTCCTTTTTTATTTGGATATTACATGCTTCGTTTTATCTTTAGCTGTAAATACATGGATATGGGAAAATCTTTTGTTGCCCGTTTTTTTCTTCTTCTCTTATTATCTTTCTGCATATCATTGCAGGGTCAAATCAATTCTAATATGAAAAAGCAGGATAAAAAGGCTTCGCCTCCGGTTGCAGCCAAGAGACCGATACATTTGGAAAAGCACGGTGATATACGAGTCGATAGTTATTATTGGCTCAAGGAAAGAGAAGACCCCGAAGTAATAAAATATCTTGAGGATGAGAATACCTATATGGAACAATCCCTCAGTCATACCAAAGGTCTTCAGGACAAATTGTTTGGTGAAATTACAAGTAGGATCCCTCAGATTGATATGTCCGTTCCCTACCTTAAAAACGGATATTATTACTACACCAGATATGAGTCCGGTAAGGAATATCCTATTTATGCCAGAAAAATTGACACTTTGGATGCCCGGGAGCAAGTTCTGATCAATGTCAATGAATATGCCCAAGGTTATAATTATTATAATATCAAGCAGATTGCTGTCGATCCCTTCAATAAATATATGGCCTACTCAGAGGATACTCTTTCACGCCGAATATATACCATCAAGGTAATGGATATGGTTACCGGGAAGTTTACCGGAGATATTCTGCATGAAAACAGTGGTAATATTGTGTGGTTCAACGATGGTAAAGCCTTCCTTTATGTCGTGAAGGATCCTGAGACTCTGCGGGAATACAAGGTGTACAGACATTTGGTGGGTGATGATAGTCGTAATGATAAGCTGCTTTATGAGGAAAAGGATGAAACTTTTGGCGTTGGAATCTTTAAATCCCGAAGTAATGCATTTATTTATATTGGTAGCTACAGTACTCTGACCTCTGAATTCAGATATTGCGACGCGAATGATTCTGACGCAGAGTTTAAGTTGTTCGAGCTCCGAAAACGTGATCATTTGTATTCAGTTGCGGATGATGGAAGACACTTTTATATTGTTTCCAATGACAAAGCCATCAATTTTAGGCTTTTCAAGACTGATCTCGACAAAACAGAGAGGAGTAACTGGCTTGAGATGATTCCTCACAGAAAAGATGTCCTTATTGAGGATGTTGAATGTTTCAATGACTTTATAGTTGTGGAGGAACGAATGAAGGGAATGATCAGGCACAGACTCATTTCCGGGGAACAAGACTGCTATCTTGACTTCGATGAGGATGCCTATATGACTTTTTTAGTTGATAATCATGAGTTCAATACCCGAAAACTTCGATATTCCTACACCTCGTTGACGACTCCTCTTTCTGTATTCGATTATGATCTGGACACAAAAGAACATATTCTGTTGAAGGAGCAACAGGTAACCGGTGGCTATGATAAGAGCCTCTACACATCCGAGCGGATAGAGGTCATTGCGCGCGATGGCACACGGGTACCTGTATCCTTAGTTTATAAAAAATCATTGAAAAAAAAGCGTAATAATCCTTTATTATTATATGGCTATGGTTCTTATGGGATAAGCATTGACCCTTCGTTTTCTTCTGTTAGGCTTTCGTTGCTTGACAGAGGTTTTATATATGCAATCGCTCATATCAGGGGAGGGCAGGAGCTGGGCAGGCAATGGTATGAGGATGGCAAACTGCTAAAGAAGAATAACACATTCAATGACTTTGTGGATTGCGGACGTTATCTGGTGACAAGGGGTTATACTTCACCCGAGCATTTATATGCAATGGGAGGAAGTGCTGGAGGTCTTTTGATGGGAGCTGTCATCAATATGTCTTGGGATTTGTTTCATGGCGTGATTGCTGCTGTTCCTTTTGTCGATGTCGTTACAACTATGTTGGATGAATCTATTCCCCTTACCACGGGTGAGTGGGACGAATGGGGGAATCCAAATGATAAGGTGTATTACGACTACATCAAATCCTACTCTCCCTATGATAATGTGGGACAGCATCCGTATCCCTCATTGCTTGTAACAACAGGACTTCACGATAGCCAGGTGCAATATTGGGAGCCTGCCAAATGGGTTGCCAAATTGAGAGACCTTAAGGCGGGGTCAGAACCGGTGTATCTATACACCAATATGTCAACAGGTCATGGGGGAGCAAGTGGAAGATTCGAAAGGTATAGGGAAACAGCATTGGAATATGCGTTTTTGTTGGACCTGGAAGGTATTAAAGATTGATTAGATAGGGTTTGGGGTCAAAATATCTACAGGCAAGCCTTCAACCAACGAAGTCGGTGGAGTACGGTGTGTCGGGTGGCGCACACACAGTTTTAACAAAATTTTGATACGGTTAACAGAATTTTTGATTATTATGGGATGTTATAATCATATCGTGGCAAAAAGATATCTTTGCGCCTTTGTAAGTTTTTCTAAATAATCCAGTATTACATGAGTAGATTCATTTTGTGGGCCTTTGTTCTGTTCTGTGGTTCATCACTTTTTGCACAGAATACGTACACATCTGCCAAGGATTCTGATGCTAAATCAGTAGCCGCTCTTAATAAGATTAAGGCAAAATATTCTACTGCCGGACAACAGATAACCTCTGTTTTTACAATGAAGATCGATTTGCCTAACCAGGCAGCAAGACTCGAGAAAGGTACTATGATCCAATCAGGTAATAAGTTTAACCTGAGTATGAAGGATATGGCTATCATCAGTGATGGTAAGACGGTTTGGTTTATTAATAAAAAACAAAAGGAAGTCCAGATCAATGATTATTCAAAGGATGTCAGCCAAGGTATGGTCAATCCGGCTGAGTTTATCATGCAATACAGTCCAAAGTCTTTTATTTCGGCTGTGACTTTTGACGGTCCAAAAAACGGCAAAAAGGTCATGGTGATGGAGATTAAGTCAGTTGACCGGAAGGTTGATTATTCCAAGGTCCGTGTCACAGTCAATAAGGCAACCAATGAATTGATGGAAATGGAATTATTCAATAAGGATGGTAGCCGATATACCTTGAATGTTTCAAAAACAACCTTTTCCAAGACAACTTCGTCCTCATCCTTTGGATTTGATAAATCCAAGTATCCGGGCTTCAATGTGGAGGACTTACGGGTTAATTGAAACGCAATAAATGGTGGCAGGAATGAAGATCCGTTCTAAAATTATCAAACCCATTGCAAAAGTAATCGCTAATCGGATTGACCGATGGAAGCGAACTGCTGTTGCTGATCAGGAACATATTCGACGTCGGTTAGTCGAGAGAGGCAGAAATACAGTTTATGGGAAGGAACATCAGTTTGATAAGATTGGTAGTTCGAGTGCGTTCTCAACCTATGTTCCCTTGATTGATTATGAAGGTCTCAAACCCTATATTGATAGAATCAAGCAAGGTGAAAGAAATATACTTTGGCCGGGACGACCCAAGTATTTTGCAAAAACATCGGGCACCACATCCGGTGTTAAGTATATACCGCTTACAAGGGATAGTATGCCTAATCATTTCGGCTCTGCGAGGAACGCCCTGCTTAATTATGCTGCCAAAACAGGAAAGGCAGGTTTTTTTGACGGTAAAATGATTTTTTTAAGTGGATCACCTGAGTTGGATACGTCATCTGTGATTCCAACCGGTCGCCTTTCAGGTATTGTCAATCATGAAGTACCGGCATGGTTACGTAAAAGTCAGGTTCCTTCCTACAATACAAATTGCATTGAGGACTGGGAACTAAAAGTCGATGCGATTGTCAAAGAAACAGTCAACCTTGATATGCGCCTTATTTCAGGCATTCCTCCCTGGGTGCAAATGTATTTGGAGCGTCTCCTTGAAGTCAGCGGAAAGAAAGACATCATGCATCTGTTTCCAAATTTCAGCATGTTTGTATATGGCGGTGTGAATTATGAGCCATACAGAAATACATTGGAGAAACTATTTGGTACATCAGTAGATTCTGTCGAGACTTTTCCTGCCTCTGAAGGCTTCTTTGCCTTTCAGGATGAGCAGGACGACTCTTCTTTGTTGTTGAATACCCAAAGCGGCATCTATTTCGAATTTGTTGAATTAGAGGAAATGGCCAGGGATAAACCGACACGTGTGCCTTTGGAAGGTGTTAGGATTGGTGTGCCTTATGCAATCATTGTTAACAACAATGCCGGTTTGTGGGGTTACAACATCGGCGATGTAGTCACCTTTACATCGGTCGATCCGTATAAGATTGTATTTACCGGCCGTGTATCACATTATATTTCTGCTTTCGGGGAGCATGTGATTGGCAAGGAAGTAGAAGATAGTCTCAAAGAAGCAATAGGAGATACCGGCGTGAAGATAGCCGAATTTTCTGTCGCCCCTCAGGTCAATCCGGGTGGTGGGCGACTTCCTTTTCATGAGTGGCTTATAGAATTTGAAGTGATGCCTGCCGACCTTGAAGCTTTTAGATTGAAGATTGATTCAGCGTTAGCGCGAAGAAATATATACTATAACGACCTGATCACCGGAAATATCCTGCAGACACTGCAGATAGTTCCGCTTAAAAAAGGGTCGTTTATCACTTATATGCGTGAGAATGGAAAACTGGGTGGCCAAAACAAAGTGCCACGCCTGACAAATGACAGAAAAATAGCCGATGCTTTGCATGAGATAAACAATAGATGATCATGAAAAATAATATATCCGCCCTTTCTTTGCTGATTATGCTTTGCGTAGGAACAATGCATGCGCAGACAGTGGAATTTATTGGAAAAAAAATACAAGTACCCAAAGATTGTGAAAAGGTATCGCAATATGAAATAGATTGTGGTGGTTTTTCACTTTCCTGGGCTTATATGTCCAAGGGTACCGGAGATAATGTTATTTTCGACCAGATCGGCCGATTGAAACAGAGGCCAGGCATGCAGTACAAACCGATGCGAATCCTTGTGGACAGTGTTGAGACCAATGGATTTGTTGCTTCGTTTAGTGCGGATAATGTCAAATATTTTATGTTGATGACTTCCGGTGAAGTGAGAGGTAAGCATTTCCTTTTACAAGCGATTGATGTGCAGCCATTCTGGAGATACGAAGGCTATAATGCTGTGTTTGACAGTTTAGTTAAGGTCTTGCCGGAAAATGAAGGCCCCGGTAAAGGAAAAGAACCGGAAGGTGTTAAAAATAAGGAATGATGGCAGAACAAAAGTTGATTTCAGTCATTAGTATTTACTGCGGGACGGAGTCGGAAGCAGTATCTCTGAGTCAAGCCCTGGTAGACAAGCATCTTGCGGCATGTTGCAACATTTCAACCTGTGCTTCGTTGTATAAATGGCAGGGTGAGATGAATGAAGATCTGGAATGGATAGTAAGTGTCAAAACAATGGCTCGTGCTATCGACAAGGTCATGGAACTGATCAAATCGGAACATACCTATGACCTGCCTTCCATCCTCATTGATACATTGGCGACCACAGAAGAATATTATAATTGGGTGAATGAATCTGTTTTATTTTAAAAGGTTTACAGGATGATGAAGTTTTTAAAGAAAGGATATCTCAAGAATGCAGGAATAGGGTTGTTTTTGTTTTTTTTTCTGAAAGGATTGGCATGGATTGCCGTATTTTATTTTGGCATTAACATCTTTTCCCGTTGTAGTTAAAATTTTATTTCAAGGTGAGAATAAATTAAATGCATCACGAGGATTCCAGGAACGAAGAGTGCTCCCTTTATTTTTGCCATTGATTAATCAACATCAATATTTTTTCAAACCTCTTTATTTCCTGCAGCATTGATTATGCTATCGATGTCCGTGAGTCTGGCTTCACATTCTTCCTTGATTGCAGTCGCACGCTGAATTAAGTAAGGAATTTGATCAATGTCGATATTCCCGGATTCAACGGAAATCTGGATCTGCCTTAACTCATCGAGTAACTCCGTCAAGGTTTTAGTCGCTTTCTTACTCATTTTCTTCAATTTTGAATTTTCCGGTAACCTTGCCGTCAGCCCAGTATATGGTTGTGTTTGAATCATCTTTGAAATCACTTTTCAATGAGATTTTATCCTTATTCTGGAAAACCAGCGTGTACCCTTTTTTTAAAATATTCTGTGGGTCTGAAAGTTGAAGACTTCGATAAGCAATCTGCATGGTATGACGAAAATCACGAACTATTGCTGTAGAACCGGAAGTTATTTTACCCATGGTCAATTGAACCGTATGACGAAGTCTGTCTGTCAACAGGGAAGAAGTTGAACGAATAAACATCGTTGCTTGTTCTACAGCATTTTTATATACCAGGATACTGACGGAAAAACCTGATAGAATTTTTCTGTAGCGGTCATCAATTTCAGCCAGAAATGCTATATTGTGATTGATCAGGAATTCCGCAACTGCTGTAGGGGTCTTTAGAGAGGTGCCGGCTGCAAGATCCATGGCGCTGACATCAATTTCATGCCCGATGCCTGTAATGACAGGTAAGGGAAAGTGCGCTATCAACATTGCTAACCGGTAATTGTCAAATGCAGCCAGATCCACCTTGCTGCCACCGCCTCTGATAATGGCTACAGCATCGAATTCGGATTTTCTTTTTTCAATGAAATTCAACGATTTGCTGATTGTTTCTTCCAGTGAGGTCCCTTGCATTACGCTATCCAGTAATGTAATCCGGAACTTCAGACCAAATTTATTTTGTTCAATATGTTGGACAAAATCGATATATCCGGCTGCATTTTCTGATGATATTACAGCCAAACGGAGGATAGCGGGAGGTAAGGGTAAAGTTTTGTTGATTTTGTCAAGCCCCTCTGTCCGAATCCTATTGAATAATTCTTCCTTCCGCCGATCCAATGCCCCTCTTGCATACTCTGTATTGATATCAGAAATCCTGAATTGCAGGCCGAATCTTTCGTGAAATACCGGTTGCCCATGGCTCATGATTTCAAATCCTGACGTAAAGAAATTGACCAGATCAGGATTCTCTTTTTTGATTCTTTGGAAATCCGATGCCCATACCACTGCCTCTAATTGAGCTACGATATCATTGGAGACGGAACTTTTCTGGATCAAAGTCAGGTAGTAGTGACCTCTTTTTTCAGCCGCATTTAATATTTCAGCTCTTACCCACAGCTCATTGTCGAAATTCAAAGCAAGGACCCTCTTGATGTAGGTATTCAACTCCAATAATGTATAGGATTTGATATCAGTAGTCATGGCTTTGATATTATAATCGAATGCAGTGATTTCTTTTTATAATGATTAAAGATAACGATTCTGTTGTATTTCCCCTTAGTTATGTCATCGACTGCCATTGCCATTGCGTGGCCGGAAGCCGTATCAAAATCTCCGGTTTGGTGCTTAAATGTAATTTCCGGTATCTTTCTTCCGGTAGCAAAAGATGAAATATCTTTATAGAAATGATGTTTTTCGAACTCATTGTTATAACCGGCATAAATTGCTGAATTGCTATCCCATGGAATGTTGGTCAGGTAAGTGTGTATATCATCCGATATTTTCTTTTCCGAATTAACAAATAGAGTATATTCGGAGATCATTGCAATGGCATTGTCTTTTTGGTCGGAGATAAGGAAAAAACTGGTGCCTTCGCCATAAAAGATTTTGTTGTCATCTTTTTCGAAAAGGAAACCTGAATCTCTGTGTATTTTTTCATTAAACTCGGTGTTCTCCTCGAAAAATCCAAACAAGACATTTTTGCCCGGGTTTTCCTTGACCAGTATTTCGGTGTCAGTCAGGACATTTAGCACAGTCAGCCCTTGGTTGACATAGGTCATATTGTATGTATTGACATTCAATTTAAGAGCGATCATACCCCCAATGGTATTATTGGTGGATTGAATAAAGTGGGTAGGATTCAGCGCTGTTTCTTTATAGGTCGTGATATCCCTTAGAAATTGTTCTGTTTTGGATAGGCAGCCTCTACCTGTTCCTGTGATGATTCCGCATAATTCTCTGTTAGTATTGGTGTTTGTCTCAAGGCCACAACCGACAGCAGTTATTATGATAGGACTGAGCCTCCGTATTTCGTTTTTTTCAAAATGTCCTGAATAATCCGGCCCTGAGATCTTAAAAAAGCCTTTATCTTCCGAGAAAGATGATGCTGTATAGGATATGCTGGAAATAAACATCATGCCGCTTTTGAGAATATCAGGGACGTATTATTGCCCCCAAAACCAAATGAATTTACCATTATGTGGCGTAAATGTTGATTTTCTTTGATAGTGGTTACAGGGGAAAGTCCTGTTTCAGGAATTGGGTGCCGGAAATTTATAGTTGGAAATATGAATCCATGTTGCATCATACCAATGGAAAGGACTGACGAAATGGCTCCGGCTGCGGCAAGTGTGTGGCCTGTATACCCTTTGCTTGATCCGAATGCAATGTCATTGCCAAAAAGTCTCTTTATGGCGTTGGACTCTGCCAAATCGTTATCAATTGTACTTGTCCCGTGAGAATGGATAAAGTCAATTTCTTGAGGATTTAGGTTGGCTGAGGTGAGGGCTAAACTCATCGCGCCATAAGCTCCCATCCCATGTGGTGACGAGCCGGTGATGTGATAAGTTTCACTGATATTACCATAGCCGGCAACAACGGCCAGGGAAGACTTTCCCCTGTTTGTCGCATGTTTGCTGCTTTCCAGTACCAGGTATGCCGCTCCTTCACCCAGATTCAGTCCAAATCGATCTTTATCAAATGGAGTGCAGGGTTTGGGATCCAGATTTTTTAATGAATGGAAACCATTGAGTACGAACTTACTCAATGAATCGCTTCCTCCGGCCAGTACTACTTCGGCTTTACCGGCTTTAATCAACCTGGCACCAAGCATGATGGCGTTATTAGAGGAAGAACAAGCAGTGCTGATCATATAATGTGGCTTGCTCAGGCCAAGATAACTACACACATTACGACTAATACTGCCGCAATCCATTTCACTGAGAAACTCCTGTGTTGCCTTGGTTTTATTCAGACTCAGGTTGTCGAAATGTTTTTCGGTTGAAGAAATGCCTCCTACTGTAGTTGCGCTGATGAGTACAATCTTATCGGTAAACATTTCAATATCAGCATTCCTTAATGCCTGTCGGGCAGTATAAAGCGACATCAATGTAGGCCTGTTGTGGGGATAACGGATATTTAGTTCGGAGAGTTGTTTGACAAGTTCTTCATCACTCAAAGAAACCATTCCGGCAAAAAATTTGCCATCGTGAATTGAGCCTGACAATTCGATCGGTCTGAGTGCGCTTTTTCCTGATTTGAGTGCAGCCCAGTTTTCTTCAAAGCCATTTCCAAGGGCTGATAAGATGCCAATGCCGGTAATCCAGACTTCAGCGTTATTTTGTCCCATTTTAAGTATTACTAAACGACTCAATATATTGGGCCATGGATCGAACACTCTCCAGTACTTTCCGGCCTTCTCTGGGATCTTCTATTTTTATTCCGTAATTTCTTTCCAGCAAAACCATTAACTCCAAAGAATCAATACTGTCGAGACCTAGCCCTGTTCCAAACAATGGGGCATCCGTGTCGATATCATCTGGACTCATATCCTGCAGGTTCAATGCTTCAATAATTTCGCTTTTCAATTTGTCGATCAATTGTTCCATACTATTTTGCAGAGAATTTTTTAATAATTGGTATTTTATTTTTGCTGTTCGATCGCTGATTGTCTTGATAATTCACTATGCTAATCCAATCGCGTGAATTCCCGGAGAATAAGCACTCTGTCTGTTCCATTATTAGATACAAACATATTAATTTTTTTCTAAAAATGTTTACATTTTCACTAAACCTTTTCCAACACAAGATTATGTTCGAAAGTCCTGAAATCCACCATACTTAACCCACTGATGCCTTGTTGTTCCATGTAAACACCATACATGACATCAACTTCTGCCATGGTAGCCTTGTTATGTGTGATGATGATAAATTGCGATTCCTTGCTGAATTTTCTGATTATCTTGTTTAATTTTTCCACATTGACATCATCAAGTGGAGCATCCAATTCGTCGAAAATACAAAAAGGAGCCGGTTTTAGCAAATACAATGAGAAAAGAAAAGCTATGGCAGTGAGCGTTTTTTCTCCCCCTGACAACTGGCTGAGACTTTGCGGCCTTTTGCCCTTTGGCCTGGCTATGATGCCGATATCTGAATCCAAGGGTGTTCCGGGATTTTCTATGACCAGATCGCAATCATCATCTTCTGTGAAAAGACTCCTGAACACCATTTTAAAATTTTCTCTTACTTGTTCATAGGCGGCAAGATACTTCGTAGTTGAAGTATTTTCCAGTTCATTGAGGGCCTGTAGTAATTTGTCTTTTGAATCTAATATGTCATTTTTTTGACTTACGATTTCATCATATCTGGCCTTGATCTCATTGTATGCTTCTACGGCAAGAGGATTTACTTCTCCGAACTGATGGATGGAATGTCGGATTTTTTGATTTTGGTTTTCCAGTTCCTTTAATACTGTATCATCAGGACTTTCATCTGTAGTTGCTTCGTCGGGCAAGGTTGAACCGAACTCAATGGAGAAATTATCTTCGATCCGTTGCATTTCGAACTTCGCTGCATGCCATTTATCTTTCCATTCATTGGCGATTGTGTGTATGCCTGCGAGTGACCTCTGCATCAATTTGATAGCCTGTTCGTCCTCGTTTACCTGCTTCTTCTCAGTAAAATACACCCTCTCAGCCTCAGTCAGTTCCGATTGAGACGCTTTTATTTTTTCAGCCACTTCAACTATGCCATTTTCGCATTCTTGAATTTGAGTTTCCAATGTTGCCATTTCAACAACACCTGAACTTTGGATATTGAGGATTTGTTTTTCCTGTTCGACCAACCCGGAAACTTGCTGGGTGAATAAATCAATTTCCCGAAGCAATGAAGTTTTATGATTTTCAACTTGAAGGGCATTAAACTTAGCTGCGTTCAACAAACTTCCTGTACTACTCAATTCTTCTGATCGTTCTCTGATTGTTTCCTTTTTGCCCTGGACTGAAGTAAGAAGGGATTCTTGCTCTATTTTCAACGAAGCGATAGACGGAAGATTCCTTTGAATCAACTCGCTGAAGTCATTGACCTTTTTTTTCAACAATACGTCGTCTGACGATATTTTATCAAGCTGAAGCTGGTTATATTCTGCTTTTACCGAGATCTGCAGCAATGCATCTTTGACCTGTTGAACTTCTTTGAGTATCTTGTCAAGATAAGGCCCCTTTCCTTCATCAGAGATGGTTCCTATCTTGTCGTCGATGTTGGCCAATTCCACATAAAATTCAGAATCAGATTTCTTCAACTCTATCAACTCCTCTTGCAATGATTCCAGTCTCAACTTACGTCCCAGTAGACTGCCTTCGATCAGACCGATGGATCCACCTGATGCATGACCATGAGAAAGAACCATGCTTCCGTCTTCAGAAATGAAGTGTAAGCTATGGTCAGCATTCATTGCTTCAAGATGCTGCCTCTTAATATCAGTGACGATGTAAGCGCCCTTGAGTAAATGCCTGAACAGATTATTGAATTTGGGATGACATTGCACAATGGATGTAAGTGACAATGCTCCCTCAATTTCAGGCGAGTCGATCGGTTTTTCCTTGAATGCTTCTAATATGATAAATCCGGCCTTACCCTTTTGACCTGCAGAAAGAGCATCGGTCATTCGAAATGCATCCTCATAATCATTGACCACCAAGTGCGTGAGATATGGATTTAAAAAGTTTTCCAGAGGAGTCCGGTATTTTTCCTCACAGTTGATAAGATCAGCCAAAAGGAGTGTTTCTGTATTTTTTTGTTGGGTGCTAAGGAAACGTACTGCTTCGGGATATCCTTCCTGATTATCAATCAGGGACTTTAATAGTCTTATCTCATGACTTACCCGGTCTATTTTACGTTCAACCTGCTTTTTCTTTTCGGCGGTTTCCTCCCTCTTTTCACCAAGCAGTTTCAATTCTTCATTTCTAACTTTGATCTCCTCTTGCAACTCATCGGCATGTGACTCCAACGAAGCAAGTTGATCTGTCAATTCGGACTTTTGTTTGTTAAAGGTATATTTTTGTTGATTTAAGGAAGCCTCTTGTTCCTTGAACTTCCCTTCGTCACTTTGGAGTGCTGTAAGCTGAGCCTGTGCAACGGCATTTTCCTTTTCAAGGGCAAACAGCTTGTCGTTATTCTGTTCAAATTGTCTGGTGATTGGTTCGAGACCTGACTCCAGCAATGCAAGTTCCCCCTTGACCTTTTCATTTTTAGCCTGCAACAAGTCCAATTCCTGGTTCATTACAGCTATTTGCGAATCAAGGTCAGGAATTTTCATTTTCAGGGAGTCTGTTTTGATGTTCAATTCCGAAAGTTTCAACTTGATACCCTCACTGTCATTATTGGCCTGCTCTACCTTACTCTTAACGAATGCAAATCTTTGGACAGCCAGATCCCGTTTTTTTTCAAGTGTTTTTTGCTCATCCAGGATCAGATTGGTCCTTTTCTGAAAGTCTGAGAGTGACAATTCTTTATCCAGGAGTGCATTTTTTTTGACTTCAAGTTGCGCTTCTGCATTGTGAATCTCAATTTCCTTCGATTCAGCTGTTTGTTGCTCCCTGGTAAACATCTCATAGGCATTGAGGATGATTTTTGCTGCCTGTCTCTTTTGATACTGGAACAGTATCAACGCATTTTCCCGATATTTGGCTTTTAGCTCAAGATATTTTTCCGCCCGACGCGCCTGCTTTTTAAGCGAATTCATGTTGGATTCGATCTCAGTAAGCAGATCATCCACCCGATTTAGGTCGTCATTAGTGGTTTGAAGTTTTGAAAGAGTTTCTTTTTTTCGTGACTTGTATTTGGAAATCCCGGCTGCCTGCTCAATCATCATCCTACGGTAATTATCTTTGTTGTTGAGCAAATCCTCAACCATACCGAAACCGATGATGGCGTAAGTATTACTTCCGATGCCTGTGTCAGCGAACAAGGAATGAATATCTTTCAAACGACAAGTGACATTGTTTAGTTTGTATTCACTCTCACCGCTGTGATAAAGAATTCGGGTTACCTTGACTTCATTGTATTCTATTGGAAGTAAGTTTTTATTGTTTTCAAAGACCAGGGAAACCTGAGCCATTCCGGCCGGCTTCTTGCTTTTGCTGCCATTGAAGATGACACTCGACATTTTATCCAGTCTCAATTCGGTGCTTTTTTGTTCACCCAACACCCAGCGAATAGCATCGACAATATTTGATTTGCCACTCCCATTAGGCCCTACAATGCCGGTAACATCCTCATTGAAGTGAATGACGGTCTCGTTGGCAAAACTTTTAAACCCCTTGATTTCTAAGCGTGAAAACCTCATAGAGAGGCGAAATTATAAAAAATTCCCGCTCGGATATTGCTTTTTTATCTATAAATGATTTTGTAATATGTATTGAATTTGATGCTAAAAGGAAAGGCCTGTTCAGCTCCTCGAAGATCATGCATATCCTTTTATCTTCGAGCAAGCTTACCCATAAAGTCAATTTCGAATACTGTATAGAGTATATAGTAAGTAAAGAAAGGTATGATGAAGTAGTTATCGGCCGGATGAAAATTCTTATGATAAAGGAAGATGACTACAAAGCAAAACACTAATTTTATAAGGGAAGTCATCATGATGATATTATTGAACATATAAATGTTTCTACTGCGTGATGCGATCCAGGCCAGTGTGTAGAAAAATATGGACAGAAAAACAAAGAAAACGATTGTTTGCAATGAAAATAAATGGTAGGGAGCCAATACCGGAAACCGGTAAAAGATAAATGCGACCAGGATAGCAAAAGCGGTATAAAGTAACAGGCGGAAAGAGAATTGTTTTATGGACATTCCGTTTTATTTATCTGTTCCGAGGTCTTTGATTATCTTGTAAAGATAAGCCATAAGGAACAAAAGAATCAGACCTGCTGTCCAATATTTTGTTTTCCCCGGTCGGAAGGTGTCGTCAAGATAGTTGCCAATTAAATATCCGAATACGATCACACCTATAAGCTGGAAAGCCATACCTGAGTATTTCAGGTAGGTATTGGCACCTTTACGTAAACGTGTTTTTTGATCCACCAATATTTATTTGCCGGTCGCTTTCTCGACAGCTTTTCCGGAAGTCATGGTACACTGAACATTGAAAATGGCACCGTTTTCTACGACCAATCTGGAGGTAAAGATTTCCCCTTCAATATTGGCCTTACTGTGTACTTCCAAGGTTTCAACCACCTGAAGTTTCCCCTTAACATGTCCCTCGATGATGGCTGCCTTGCATTTGATATCTCCGTTGATTTGGCCACTCTCGCCAACAATTACCCGCTGGCTACAATCAATATTACCTGTGATAGTGCCATCGATGCGGATATCGGAGACCGCCACTATATCTCCCTTGATGGAAGATCCTGTCCCCAAGCTATTGATCGAAAATCCTTCTGCAGCCTTCTCGCTTTGTTTGGAATTGAACATAATTATCTCTTATAGATCCATCGCGGACGAAACAGCCTTAATTTAAGATTGGTCAGACAATAAAAATAATCAGAATGTAGGACAATAAACGCCCCTGCGCTCTGGTCCGCAAATCAGGTAACCCAATGAAAACTCAACTGCTCCATTATAATTACTTGCAGGCGTGAGTGAAGACACATTTAAGTCATAACTGAATCCAATGGTAAACTGGTTGTAGTCCATTCTGGTAGATAGAATAATTGCATCAGGCTCCAATGCTTTTTGCCAATGGTTGGAGATTCGTGCCCAAAGACCGAATTGAATAGCTTGTCTTGACCATCTGCTTTTATCCAGCCAAAGTCTGAGAGATGTACCCCCATTGACCTGGAAGGACGGACCTTGAAAGAAGGTAACGATTCCGGGCACCAGGCTGATCTGATCGCTCATAGGGAAATCACCTCCGGCATGAGCAGTTATCTTGCTGTATAATGGCACGTCAACTCCTTCCAGCAGGAAAGATTGATTAGGTCTTGTTATATGGCTATAGGCACCGCCTATGTAGAAACTTGTCTCTTCATCAAACACTGAAAACCAAAGTAGTCCGGCTCCAAGTTCTCCAAACCAGAATGAATTATTGAAGTTGGCTTCGTTTTCCTGTGAAGGAGCGTTGGCAATCCATTGGCCATCTTTGGCTTGCAGGCCCCACTTAGCCTTAAGGAAATTGATACTTCGGTTGGAAGCACCGCCCATGACTCCAAAGGATAAGTAGTGTGCGGATTTTCGGCTGCCACCCATTCTTTTGCTGTAGCTTCCGGATATTTGTGGAGAAAGTGTTGAAAAGCTTAATTCACCGGCTCTGTCACCCCAGAAATTAAATCCAAATCCCCAATAATCATAGCGACCAACGGTATTCTTTCTGTCATAGGAAGCTGTGAAAGTATTGAATGCATTACTTTTTAATACGCTCGCCCATTGATTCCTATAGGACAAGGTCAACCTGTCGGTACAGTTCATCACTCCTGTCATAGCAGGGTTGAGATTGAGGGGGGAAGCGTAAAACTGAGAAAAATGGATGTCCTGAGCGTTGATATTCAATGACACCAAAAGTGCTAGTAATGTTATAAGTAGAGGTTTCTGCATCGAAATTTAAAATTTTAAGCTTGTTTTCTTGCGGAGTAAAGGTATAAATAATTTGTATATTAATAGTGTTAAAAATTTTTTTATCAATTTTTCTCAATATTATATTTCGTATAACGCTTCAGAATTCTTTTATATTTACTGAATTTCGTTTTTGTTACGATATTTTTTCGGATTAAATTAAAATTTGATATTTATTGTTTTTCCGATTTTCTATTGACTGCAACATATAGTCCTTTTTGACTTTTATTCAATCATAGTAGCTAATTGTCACAGGCAATTTTCTATATTGGACATCCTTTCGTTAATAGCAAATATAAAGAACAATGATAGATATTATCATTTATACAAATATATACATCTGAAAATTAGTAAACGCTGCATTCCATTTTCCGAATCCCGATATTAATTTTACACAATGAAGTTTTTTACCAAAGTTCCTTTTACGTCCGATATCCGTATGAAATGCAGTGATCTCTTCCTGCTTTCAGGTTCCTGTTTTACCGAAAATATAGGTACGATTATGCAGAAATTGGGACTCAGGGTTGAGTTTAATCCACATGGGATATTGTTCAATCCGTTATCTGTTGCATTGAGTATTGAAAATGTCATCAAAAAGGTTGCTCATAATCAGGATGATATTTTAAACTATAATGGCATAAGTTTTTCCTGGGTGCATCATACTTCTGTGCATGCTGAAAATGAAGATGAATTGGTGAGGAGGATAGACAAAGAGAAGAATCAATTTCTATTAAATTTATCTAACGCCAATTATATGATAATTAGCTGGGGAACAGCTTTTTATTACAGATTGAAAGAGTCGGGAAGAGTTGTTGCCAATTGTCACAAACAGCCGGCTGCCTTGTTTAATAAGATCTTTGCTCAACCACATGAGATCGTGGATTCATATATTCGTTTGGTTCAAAATGTTCTGGAAGTGAATCCCGGACTTCGGATTATTCTGACGATAAGCCCTGTAAGACATATTCGAGATGGATTTGTTGAGAACCAGCAAAGTAAGGCTGCCTTAATTTTGGCCGCCAAGTCTTTATGTGAGGCTTTCCCGGAAACGATATCCTATTTCCCCGCTTTTGAGATTGTCATGGATGAATTGAGAGATTATCGGTTTTATGCTGAGGATATGATTCATCCCGGTGAAGTTGCTGTCAAATATATCTGGGAGCGGTACGTCGAAGGATATTTTGACGAATACCAACGAGAAATATTAAAGGAGGCTGAAGATATTGCCAGGATGAAAAACCACCGGATAGTTTTTTCCGGGTCTGAAAATGCAATTAAGTTTGAAGACCAAAAACAAAAAATGATAGCTGATTTTAAAGCAAGAAACCCTACTTTCAGATTATAATAGGATCTGATAAAGAATTTACCAAGCGATTAAGAAGTGAAAAATGGCTGATTAATCCATTGATTTTCCTTCTACAGCTGCTTGTTTAAGCATTTGGTTGTATTCTTCGGTTGACAGGCCATCAAGTACATAGTCAATAGGATTGACAGGCTCTCCATTTTTATGTACTTCGTAATGTAAGTGAGGCGCAGTAGCTGTACCTGTTGAGCCAACCTTGCCCAGAGGGGTTCCACGTTCTACCTTCTGACCTTCCTTAACCGTAATTTCAGACATATGAGCATACAGAGTCTGGAAGCCATAACCATGGTCTATTATGACATGTTTGCCATAACCTCGTCCATTGCCATTGATTTTTAGCACAGTTCCCTCGCCGGAAGCTACAATCTGTGTACCCTTGGGACAAGAAAAATCAATTCCTGTATGTTTTTTCCAAATTTTAAATATCGGATGCAGCCGTCTCCCAAAACCTGATAGTAAGGTTACATCGCGATTCAATGCTTCTGCCTTCACCGGCTTGATACTTGGCAGACACTTGAGAAATTTTTCATGTGCCATGGCATCGCGATACAATCTGTCCAAGGACTTATTTTGTAAGTTAAGCTGGTGATTGAGTTTATTTGCCTTGTCTTCAATGCGGTTGATGTTGAGGTTTAAAAGGTTGGTCAATCTGGTTTTAATGGTATGCTTACCACCTGTACCTGCCTGCCAGATTGATTCATCAATAGGATCAACTCCCATCACAACAGAATACAACTGAGCATCCTTCTTGTGCAGTTTATCCAAATGAGCCGAATATTGGTTGAGTTGATTGTCCAGCTTTGAATATTTTTCTTCCAGTTTTTTAATCTCTGCAATCAAAGACTGATCGATGTTGCTTTTATTTATTTTATTGTACCCGAAGTATAGAATTGAAATCAAAATAATGGAGAACCCGTAGATACTGTATCTTTTGTAAAATGGCTTTGATGGAATAGTTTCAAACAGCAGTGTCTTCTGGTTAAAAACTATTTTTTGTCTTTTCTGCATTTTCCTAATAATGGTTTATTTACTTTTGCGCAAAATTTATTTCTTAGGTTAAATGAACACGGGATGCGGCAAAAGTACAAATGTGGCTTCATTTTTCAAAGGAATTGAAAAATTTTTATACAAAAAATATATATATGTTTTCTTTTTAATATATATAAAAGGCATTTTAACAAAATTTAAAATATGATAGTGAGTCCTATACCTTCATTCGAAATCAGGCGTATTTTTTTGGAATTCTTCCGCGAAAGAGGGCATCAGATCGTTCCTTCTGCTCCAATAGTTGTCAAGAATGATCCGACCTTGATGTTTACTAATGCCGGAATGAATCAGTTTAAGGATCTTTTCCTTGGCAATAGTGCAATCAGGCATCATCGTGTCGCTGACACACAGAAGTGTCTTCGTGTCAGCGGGAAGCACAACGATTTGGAAGAAGTGGGTGTGGATACCTATCATCACACCATGTTTGAGATGCTTGGCAACTGGAGTTTTGGCGATCCGGCCAATCCTTCTGCCGGTTATTTCAAAAAAGAGGCCATACAATGGAGCTGGGAATTACTGCATGACAAGTATGGTATTTCTGCAGATCGGATTTATGCTACTGTTTTTGAAGGAGATCCGGCCAATAATATTCCTATGGATCAGGAAGCGTATGAAGAATGGGCAAAATATTTACCCCGGGAACGTATCCTTTTAGGCAATAAAAAAGATAATTTTTGGGAGATGGGCGATACAGGCCCTTGTGGTCCTTGTACCGAGATACATGTGGATTGCAGATCAGATGAAGAAAGGGAGCAGGTGGAAGGCAGTACATTAGTCAATCAGGATCATCCGCAAGTTATTGAGATTTGGAACAATGTCTTTATTCAGTTCAATAGGATTAAAGATGGTAGTTTGCAGCCCCTTCCGGCCCGCCATGTTGATACCGGTATGGGATTTGAGCGACTGGTCCGGGTTTTGCAAGGCAAACAATCCAATTATGATACGGATTTGTTCGAACCCACATTGAGAAAAATTGAAGAGCTTTCAGGGGCTGCCTACGAAGGTACAATGGTTAAGAAAGATATCGCATTCAGGGTAATTGCGGATCATATTCGTGCCATATCATTTACCATTGCCGATGGACAGCTTCCCTCCAATGCCGGTGCAGGTTATGTTATAAGACGTATTCTGCGTAGAGCTATCAGATACTATTTTTCCTTTCTTGATTGTCAGGAGCCATTGTTGGCAAGCCTAGTTCCAGTAATTGCGGAGCAATTTAAGGATGTTTTTCCGGAGCTTCATCAGCAAATTGATTTTGTCCAGCGGGTAATTCGCGAGGAAGAGCTTTCATTTCTGAAAACCCTCGACAGCGGAATTCGCAGGTTTGAGCAGATTGTAGCAGAATCAGCAGGTACATTGCCCGGTGAGAAAGTATTTGAACTAATGGATACATTTGGTTTTCCGGTAGATCTTTCAGTGTTGATGGCTCAGGAAAAGGGTAGGGTGATTGATATGGCAGGTTTTGAAGCAGCTCTTCAGTTACAGAAGGAACGAAGCAGGGCTTCTGCTCAGATTGAAAATGAGGATTGGGTAGTGGTCAATGAAGTCCCTGAAATGAGTTTTGTAGGGTATGACAATCTGAATGTCGAGACATCCATCGTAAAGTATAGAAGTTTTAAGGCGAAAGATGCCATTGGGCATCAGGTGGTGTTGAAAGAAACACCATTCTATGCTGAAAGTGGTGGCCAGGTGGGTGATACGGGATTTTTAATGTTCGGCCACGAAAGGGTCAATGTATTGAACACTAAAAAAGAAAATGACCTGATTATTCACACGGTCGACCATCTTCCGCAAAATGCTGAGCAGGAGGTTGTCGCTCAGGTTGATGAGTTCAGGCGGAATAAAATTACCGTCAATCACTCTGCCACGCATTTGATGCATGCTGCCTTGAGGCAGATCCTGGGCCCACATGTAGTCCAAAAAGGTAGTCTCGTCAATGATGTTCATCTTCGGTTTGACTTTTCCCATTTTGCCAAGGTAACAGATGAAGAAATTGCTCAAATTGAAGACATTGTCAATGAGAAGATACGGGAAAATATTCCTGTGATCATCAAGTACATGGATAAGGATGAAGCACTCCGGACAGGTGCTATGGCTCTCTTCGGTGAGAAGTATGGCAACATTGTCCGAGTAGTGATAATTGATCCTGCATACAGCATTGAATTGTGTGGCGGTTGTCATGTAGGATATACAGGAGAGATCGGCCTGTTCAAAATCACTTCCGAATCGGCTGTCGCTGCCGGTGTGAGAAGAGTAGAGGCGATGACCGGCCAAGCTGCATTGCAATACTTGAACGCTTATGTGGAAGAGGTTAGGCAGGTACGCCAATTGATGGGCAATCCAAAAGAAGTTATCACAAAGCTTAATGATTTGATTGCAGAGAATAAGTCACTCAGAAAAGAAATGGAGAAAATGGAGGCAGACAAAGCACTCCGATTACAACATGAATTATCGGAATCAGTGCGAAGGAACAGTGCCGGAGTTAATTATATAATAAGCAGGACTGAATTGTCAGACAATAAGTTATTGAAGAACATAGGATTCAATTTGGCTCGTGAATCGGGCGATGCTTTGGTTGCTTTGATAAATTGCTATGATGAGAAGGTCACAATCCAGATCAATATATCCGAATCACTGGCAGACAAGAAGATCTATAATGCGGGCGAGTTAGTGAGGCAATTGGCGCCATTGATTGGTGGAGGCGGGGGTGGCCAGGTAGGCTATGCTACCGCCGGGGGGAATAATGTGTCAGGAATCGATTCCGTTTTGGAACAACTTACTCAACTGGTAGAATGATTGAAAAACCGTTGGGAAGTATTGATATTTAGAATATTTCCAAAGAAGAAAGTATTTTTTAATAAAGCATAATTAAATGTTTTATAATCAAATAAAGCACTTATCTTTGCATGGAATTAATCACCGGCTTGCTATTAAATCGACGTTTTCGTTTATTTCAAAATCATTCCGGGTCGATTTTATTAATGTTTTAACTAATTTTTTAATTTTTTCAAATGAACATTTTTGTTGCTAAATTAAGCGGTGCTACAACTGCTGATGGACTTAAGCGCCTTTTTGAACAATTTGGTGAGGTCAGTGATGTAAAAATTATTATTGATCGTGAAACCAATATGTCCAAAGGATATGGCTTTGTCGAAATGCCTAATGTTGCTGAAGGTCACACGGCAATTGCAGAACTTAACGAAGCTGAGGTGGACGGCAGTATTATTGTGGTAAAGGAATCCCAACCAAGAACCGGTGAAAAATCAGGATTTTCCGGAGGTGGAAATCGTGGTGGAAACAGAAGTTTCGGCGGTGGGAATAAGTTTAAAAAACCGGGATTTGGTGGTGGAAGATCCTTCGACAAGAAACCTGGTTTTGGCCGTAGTGGTGATAGCGATCACAGAAAAGGCGGATATCATAGCCGGGAAGACAGAAACTCTTATTAATCCGCATTAAAGAAAGAAAGAAGCCTGCCATAATTTATGGCGGGCTTTTCTTTTTTAACATAGAATAGTAGATATATTGATCTTTAAATGTAAATCCTGTAAATGCCTGGAAAGCAGGCAGGCGTTTCTGCGACTGTAGGTCAATGTGTTTCATATTCTAAAAATATAATATATGTTAATATTTTTTCTTTTTCTGCTTTAAACTCGTACGGAGACTGAATTTGTCCTACTTTTGCCTTTGCAATACGTTGCACTAGGAATTTATTTTGTTAACTAAATTACTGACAATGAAAATAAAAACTTTCATTGTACTAGCAATTTTCTGCATTTGTACATTACCAAAGCATGTATTCTCGATAAATTATACTGAAACAAAACTCGAAAGAGTTGCGGAAGATGAAAATGAATTTGATGAAAGTCAAATCAAAATACGGTTAAGAAAGCTTAATTCCTCCCTTGATATCAGATATACCCCGGAAGTTAAGAAATTCCTTCAGTCCTATATAAAATCTTATCGAAGCACGTCCGAGCAATTGCTGGGTAGAGCGACGATGTATTTTCAGTATTTTGATCAGGCTCTCCAGAAGTATAATTTGCCCTCTGAGTTAAAGATGATTTCTGTTCTGGAATCCTCGCTTAATCCTAACGCAATCAGTCCCGCTGGTGCAATTGGACTATGGCAGTTTATGCCCGCAACCGCAAAAGATATGGGTCTGGATTTCAATCGGGTTGTTGATGAAAGGAGAGATCCTGATAAATCCGCCGATGCTGCAGCCCGTTATTTTTTAAAGCTGTACTCTATATTTGAAGATTGGAATCTTACCCTTGCAGCTTATAATTGCGGACCTAACAGGGTACAAAACGCTATCGATGCTGCAGGAGGTGTCAAGGATTTTTGGGCAATCCGAAAGTATCTTCCTAAAGAGACTCAGAATTATATTCCAAAGTTTATTGCAATCAATTACTTATTTAACTATTACAATGTCCATAAATTAAAACCTTCCTTCCCGGAGCTTGATCTGCAGATTACAGATCTGACTAGTTTGTATGACAAAGTTGACCTGAAGGCTCTTTCCAGTAAGCTGGGTGTATCCTATGACGTTATGAAGGTACTGAATCCTATGTATCGACAGGGTTACATACCTGCTTCCAACAATCCTATGAATATCATTTTACCTATGCGGTATATGAATTCTTTTAAAAGTTCAATTCCACGTCCGGATAGCAAAATGTTATCAGTAAATGAATCCCCCTTGCCCTCTATGTCCGTGGGTGGAAATGATTATTACGAAATGACCTACATAGCCGGTCCTGGTGAGAATCTGGAAAGAATTGCCGGTCGACTCGGCATCAATAGTCATCTGATCAGAATGTGGAACGGTATGACTATGAATACCATCAAGGAAGGTCAGTCGTTGAAGTTATATATACTTAGAAACAAGCAATTGGACAATTCGTTTGCTAAAGCTGAATTACATCCATTGACTGAGCAATTTGTCCAGGTAAGGACTATGATGGAGGACGAGAATTTCATTTCGTTATCGCACTTAGATTACACAAATGACGAATTGGTCTTTACTGCTTCATCTGATCAGTTTGTATATCATCGACTTGATGAGCGAGAGTCAATAGCTGATTTGGTAAGTCAATATACCGGAACTACCATCCAGAGTATCCTTGAGTTGAATGGTTTTAACAGAGATAATCTGCCAAAACCCGGAGATTTAATTAAGGTGAAAAAGAAACAATAAAAAAAGCCCGGAAGTCCGGGCTTTTTCATTATTACTTCAAGGTTTGTTGCTACATCCAATTTTATAGATTGATAGCATATCCGGGATATCAATGCTTATTTGATCTCAATTTTCTTGATGATTTCCGGATTGGAAACCTTTTTCAACGAAACCTTTAATATTCCTTTGTCGTAGGTTGCCTCTATCTCATTTTGAGCTATTGTATTATCGAGGGTAAAGCTGCGTGTAAATTGCTGGAAACTGAATTCCCTCTTGATATACTTCGTATTATTGTCAGTGGTCTCAGCATCTTTCGACTCTTGTTTTTGGACCTTGATGGTCAGAATTTGGTCTTTGATTTCAATATTGAAATCCTCTTTTTCAAGTCCCGGTGCCGCCAATTCAATTACATACTTGTCATTCTCCTCAATAATGTTGAAAGCGGGAGACTCAAGGAAATTGTCGCCTGACCAGAAATTGGCCAGTTCGTTGTTGAAAAATTGTTCGAAAGGCCTGTAAGGATTGAAAGGCCTCATCTCTTTTTTGCTTATGTGTCTCATGATTATTAATGATTTAAGAAATGAATGAATTATTATTGAATGTTAATTTTTCTGGGAGTTGCGATGACTTCCTCCTTCAGGGGGAGAACGATTCTAAGCAATCCATTATGGCATTCTGCGTCAATGGCGCTCTTGTCAATCCTTTCTGAAAGAGTATAAGTTGCTTCAAAATCTCCTGATTTGAGTCCTCGTCTAATAAATTTGATGGTGTCAGCTGATGCTTTAGGCATCTGGCCCTTTATGGTAAGTTTGTCTTCTTTTAAGTCAATCTCTATATCATCCTTAGAAAATCCGCTGACCATCATTTCCAGGATATATCCCTTCCCGGTGTTTATAAGATTGCTTAATGGAATAAACCGAGTAGATGCCTTAGTTTGTTGGCCCATTGTCGGAGTTGCAACATTTTTGAATATTACTGTCATTTTTTTATTATTTTGTTACACTCACAATATTGCAATATTTGTTCCTTTGATTTAAAAGTGCCTAAAAGTCAGTTTGTTATACCAAAACAGTGACATAATGACACTTAATAAGAAAACAGTGCGCCAAAATGACGTATTTTTTTTAGTTGTTTAATATTTAAATGAAATTTACCCAATATTACGACCAGGAGGCTCTAAGCTCATTCGTATTATCATTAAAATTAATGTGTATTTATATAATTAACTTATATTTGCAAGTTGGATTATCGAAAGATTTTTATATTTTTGCATTTATTTTCGCATCTTGAGGCAGCACATTTATAAAAATCATAGTATATCTAAGCGCCCTTAGTATTGAATTAATTTATACGCAAAAATTTAGTTATGAACAGATTTTTTGTTTTTTTACTTAGTATCTTGTTTTCTTTCGGAGCTAAAGCCCAGGTAGATTCCATTCATTTTCAGTTTCAGGATACTATATTGAAAGCCGGTACCACCCATACTTTTTTGATGACTGTTCGGGAGAATATTCAGGATGCATTGGGATTTCAATTTTGTCTTCAGTTCGATCCGCAGAACATCGGGTTTAAGAGTATCCCGAAATATTATATTTCAGGATGGACAGAAGATAATATGAACATTTATCCCCTGGGTCATCCGGATTATATAGCTTGTGCCGTGGATGTGATTTCTACTCCTTACACGGGTAAAAAACTACTTGAGATACAATTTGACGTTTTTCATGATTGTCGCGTTAAGGATGTAATCAGGATTCTTTCTGCCTATCGTTTTAAGGAAGGGGATTCCTATAGTAAAAGTGAAATGTTCTTTGAAAATGATACATATCCGATTGCAACAGAATACCTTCCGTTTAAGTTAGCCGGAAGCAAGAATATCGCTCCGGAAAAAGTGGAATCGTTTCCAAATCCTGCATCCAATGAAGTTAATATGAGTTTTTCTTCTAATATATCAGGAAAGTTTCCGGTGACTATTTATGATAATGCCGGCAAATCGGTAGGAGAGACGATAGTTGAAGTTAAATCAGGGGATAATAAGCTGACATTCAACAAAGCACTGTTTGGTTCTGCGGGGAGTTATATTATTCAGTTGAATCTTGGTAATCGCATCCTTACCTCCAGGGCGACCTTTGTGAATTAATCAGATCAACTTGTAGGAATAATCTGAATTTTTAATCAAATCTGTTAGAAAAGGAACTGCCATTTGGAAGTTCCTTTTTTATATTTCTCCTGTTTTACACTTTACCAATTACATTTTACTAATTCAAGATCTTTAAGGTTGACGGGGCAAAAGTGTTTTATCCGACAACAATTTAAACCGGTCAACTAATGTACCCTGTCTTTTTATCTGCTAATGGAAAATTCTTGCAGGTGCCAGTTTTTATTGTAGGAGAAATTCTCTTAGGCCCGCAAACGACACCCATATCTCTCAACCGTATAAGGAATTCAATGACATGACAAGGCCTTGTTTTGTTATTCCTTTTTCTGAAATTAAGTAAATAGTGAGTATTCAAAAAAATACATTGGTTGTCATGGGATCATGATCCCTTGAAGTTGGAACCATTCCTTTGACATTATCTCCTTGCTATAGGAACAATTTATCAGGTGATTCAGGTCTCATGAAAGGAACATAATTGATCAGTAACATAGTCAGAGTAATGTGAAAACTTAAGTTATTTTTTATAAGGAAAAGCAGCCTAATCTATCTTTGGGATATACATTATTATATTGATGCTTTTGAAAAATGATAATTTAAAGGCTGTGGATAAAAGTCATTAACAGGGTTGCTTTACCCAAATCGTTGAAATTAGATGTATATTTGCTTATTAATCCCATAATCATACAAAAGTTGAGATACCTTTCTGCACTTTTGTTTTTGGTTCTTTTTCATTTTTCCGGAAAAGGCCAATGCGTATTCAACCTCAATGACACTATTGTGGCGGATGCGGATTTTTATATCCAGGGAAGTGTCAGCGGACTGGTAAATGATGATCTTTCTGCCAATCAGGCGCTTTGTGGGGTCAAGCTTCAATTCAGACACCAATTCATCGGGAACCTTCAAATTGAATTAGTTTCTCCTGCCGGACAAAAGATACTACTGGTAGGGCCACCTTTGGCGGGCAATTTGACCAATGGTACATTATGGGACATTACCTTTGTCAGGTGTATTGATATCCCATCACCGGATCCAGCAATTCCACCGCAATATGACAATGGTTCACCCTGGGCAATTGGGGCAACTTATTCCGGTTCATATTTTCCATATGCCGGATGTCTTGAGGATTTCAATGTGGGGTCTGCAAATGGTATTTGGCAGTTGCATATTATTAATGGGTCTTTTTACGAAGGTAACCTTGTCAGTTTTAGTCTTATTTTTTGTGACCCTACCGGCGTTGATTGTAATCCATGCAAAGCCAATCCTGGAAAATTTACCTTGAATGAAAGGTCTTTCTGTCAAAATGATGTTAATTTACTTTCATTTCAGCCGCCTATCGATTATACGCCTGATGGCCAGAATACGACATTATACAACTATGAATATGTTGTTACCTTCAATGGGATTATTCAAAGGATAGAATATGTGAATGACTGGTCTGTCCTAAGTCCCGGTACCTACCTCATTTATAATATTGCTTATCTGAAAGAATATGAGTCAGTAGTAAAATCCTATATAGGAGATCCTTACAGTGTTTTATTGAATAAAATCAATTCTACCCAAATTTGTGCTGATGTTACCGGCAGTGCAATGCAGTTGAATATATTCAGGGTCTTTGATAACCCTGTAAGGAACATCCTGCTTTGTAGTGGGGATAGTCTGGTGGTATCGGGTAAGACTTATTTGGCTGATACCTTCATAAGAGATACGCTTAAGTCATTATATGGTTGCGACAGTATCATTAATATTGATTTGAGGTTTACCAATATACATATTAATATTGAAGCAGACACTATCGATTGCATCAACTTCCTGGCTTCGATTGATACTTCCGGATTTCGAATGGATGTGCCTGGAGGCTTAGTTCTCGGATATGAATGGAGGGATAATGGCGGCAACTTCATCTCCAATGCCGGTGGCATCACGGTCAATACACCGGGATTATATTTTCTTTATATGAATATCCTGTATGGCAACCTTCAATGTGAATATCTCATCCCTAAAAAAGTTGAATCACAGGTTTTTCCGCCAGAGAGGCCTACGATACTCCCTTTTTCTCCTTGTTCAGAATATACCCTTAAAGTTTTATTATCTGCCGATACGTTGAGGGATGAAGCGCATTGGTCGATTACCGGGACATCAGATTTCAGGAGGATAGGGGATACGCTTTTTGTGACGTGGCATCAAACGGGAACTTTCAAGGTCTGTGTATGGGCGACGAATGAATGTGGCACATCCGACACGCTTTGTCAGGATGTCACGGTCGGTCAGAAACCGGTTTTTGATATTCTTACCGATTCAATTTCTTGCAATGGATTGTTCCACATTGAAGTAAAAAGTCAATTTCAGAATCTGACCTGGGTGGATATACAAGGGAATTCAATATTTTCCGTTAATGGAGATGGATCACTTGTGGCGGGATCGATTCTGGTGGGAAAGAATTCAGCGGTGTTGAAATACAGTGGGAGTATTGCAGGATGTGATTTGTTTGGCAGCCTTAAATTTTACAGACAGGAGCCCCCTAAGTTTATAGTAAAGGATACGGCATTCTGCGGATCAGGTACTTACCGTATTCCGGTGGAAATTGTGAATCACGCCGGCGAATTGTATTATTCTTTTGAGGGTCAAGGTTTTCATATGCCGGTTGATATCGGACTCAATTATATAGATCTGGATTTTAATGCATCGGGTGGAGTGTATATTGATTCCTTGAAAACGCAATACAGAACCTGTAACGATCTGCAATCGGATACGCTTGATGTCAGGATTGAAAATATGCCGGAGTCATTGCTTCCTGATACAATTACTCTATGTAATACTTACAACAGGGATGGAAAGCCGGTTTATTTCCTTCCAGATTTGATTGTATCCGGAGAAAGGAGCGGAAATTGGAATCTGAGTTCATTGTCAGGTATTACCATTTCCAATGATTCGATAGATATGTCGCATGTAGCTGTCGGGACTTACAAGGTTAATTTTAGAACGAACACAGCTGTACTGCCTTGTAAGGATGTTACATATGCGACTGTATTCAAGGTGGTTGATTGTTCCTGCAACAGACCTGCGCTGAACAAACTGAAGGATACCTACAGGATTTGCAGTAATTATGGGTCTTTGAATCTGGATTCATTGGCCGGAGTTAATGTTCCGGTACAATGGTTTGACCTTACTTCCGGGAGCAAAGAGGCCATTGGTGGATCGAATCTCCTTATTAATGACCAGTTTGTCGGTGTACATTCTATCCTATTGCAGACTGTAGCGGATTGGGAGGGTGCTTGTGCAGATACCATTTTGTTTGAGTTGCAGGTTGTTCCTCGTTTTTATGCCGGTGACGATTATTTGATGGACATATGTAATGGCGAGGATTATTTAATAGATCTGGATACCTTGCTGATCAATTCTTTGAATGATGGAGCCTGGAAGGCTCAAAAACCTGATTACCCCGGATTTTCGATAGCTTTTGATCCACAGACGAATACTATCAGTACGAAAAAGCTTTTTCCGGGAGATTATATGTTGGATAAGATTGTCGCCGGAAGTGATGTTTGTCCTTCAGATACTGCGAGTCTTACCATCAAGGTATATCCGCTTCCGGAAATATTGGTATCCGGAACAAATTATCTGGACTGTGAGTCTCAGGTCGGGGAAATAAAAGTAGATCCCGGGGCTTCATCTTCAATTCGCACTGATTGGATCTTTCAGAATGATATTATACATACCTCTATTAGTTTGGATTCGGCGATTATTGATAAGGCAGGTACCTATTATTTTTCATCTCAGGATCAGATTACGGGATGCCGGGATACGGTTTCTTTTTTGGTCGGTGATAATTCTGTCCCTATAGATACCGTTACTTATCGTTTGATTGGAGGTTGTCAAGAAAATGGAAGTGCATTAATTCTGGATTATCCTATTGGAGGGACTCCACCTTACAGTTACAGCCTGGATAATTCCTCATTTACTTCCTATACACAATTCTATGATTTAAATGCAGGTCTTCACCAACTTCGGGTGTTGGATAGTAAGGGGTGTCGATTCCTGCTTGATTTCCAGGTAGATGATTTTGTTTCAGGAAGTCTTCATCTGGGGCGTGATACAACCATCCAGTTAGGAGATGAGATTTGGGTTCAAGTTGACTTTCCGCAAGAGTTAATTGAATGGATAGGAGTCAGTCTCAATGGGACTCCGACGGTTATCAAGCCGGAAGGGGAGTGGCTGAAGCCAATTGAAACGACAACAATTCAGGTTCTTATCCGCGACAAGAATGGTTGCCTGCATGAAGCAAGTCGGGTTATATTTGTCGAGAATGATACGAAGTTGTTTATGCCCAATATTTTTTCGCCCAATGCTGATGGGCGTAATGATGTATTCTTTGTTCCGGCTAACCGGAAGGTTGAGATGATTATGGAATTACATATCTATGACAGATGGGGCAATCAGGTATTCAGTTTAAGCAACTTTGTTCCGGGCGAAGAAGCTAATGGATGGGATGGTACCTTTCATGGCAGAAAGATGAACCCTGGTGTTTTTGTTTATTATGTCAGGTACCGTACTATTGATGGTAAGGAAGCTTTGGCAAAAGGTGATTTTACTTTGTTGAGGTAGGGAATTCAGTGGCTTAGGATCCAATGGTCAATAAAAAAAGCCGGGCATGCCGGCTTTCTGATTCCAGGAAGGACCAAGTTTCAAGTCCTTATATGCTTGAATTATTAAGGCATTGCTAATTTAACCCCGGTTTTTTTTGCGGCCAGTTTGATCGCTTCATAAGCATCGACATACCCACCGGTGACGCTCAAGCTGCTGAAAGGAACCAATTCATCAGTGCCTGGTTTCTTCACCATAGCATTCACCTTATGGACGGATTGCAATATGATTTCCTTGGTTTGCTTAGCAGATAGTGTAGGGAAATAGGAGCGAAGCAAAACTGCGACACCTGCCACTACAGGAGCAGCCATACTTGTACCACTTTCCTTTTTGTAGCTTTGATTGGGAACAGTTGAATACAGATCGACTCCGGGAGCGAACAGGTCAACATTTTTTGCGCCATAGTTAGAAAATCCGGCGACCATATCCTCCCCTGGCCTCCAGCTTAAAGCACCTACTTCGATCCAGTTGTCTGCGAATTTTTTGCCAAAAAGTCCTTTCTTCTCAAATCTTGCATTCGGAAAATTAGGCTCAGTGTCGTTGTTGGCTGATGAATTTCCTGCTGCATGAACTAAAAGTACATCTTTCTTAGCGGCGTATTTGACGGCTGCATCAACATATTTTTTACCCGGGGAATAACCCTTCCCGAAGCTCATATTGATTACTTTGGCCCCATTGTCAACGGCATAGATGATCGAGTTGGCAATATCCTTATCTCGCTCATCACCATCCGGCACGGCACGCAAACTCATGATCAACGCCTGATCTGCAATACCCCGGATACCGAGATTGTTGTTTCTATTGGCACCTATGATACCTGCAACATGTGTCCCGTGAGATGCTTCAGGGCCTTCAACATCATTATTTCCATAAGATTTCTCAGTATAGTCACTGTAATTGTCCCTGACTATATCTGTGCGAGGATCGAACTCTGTATTATAAGAATAATCGATTTGATTTTTGTAGTGCTTTATCCCTTCATTCAACTCAGATTCTACCAGAAGGATTATCGAATCCATATTCTGCGTAGGAAACTCTCCGGAACCCAGGATTTGGGCCATAATCATCTTTCCCATGTTCAGATTTTGATCATCATCTGCATCTATGGCGTCGATATTCTCTTTTGTAGCCTTTTTTCTTCCAAGGGCTTCTTTAACTGATTGCAGTGGTGCGCTCAGCATTGTAACAGTCATTTCAATCTGATTCAGGTTGTTCGCCGCAGATTCCCTTTTTTTATCGATGTCCTCTTTCAGTTTGACATATTCATTGTAATCTTTTTGATCTTTGCGGCTTATTTTGGCAGGGTCTGCACCGTCAAATTTAGCCTTAAGCCTGACATATTCTCTAGTTGCTTCGTAAGAATCCTGCTTTATGTTGCGCCCATCCTTACCCCCAATAAAGTTCCAGCCATTGATGTCATCAGCATACCCGTTCTTGTCATCATCGATATTATTACCCGGTTTTTCCTTTGGATTTACCCACATACGATCCTTGAGGTCTTCGTGGTCAGCTTCGACACCGCTATCGATTACTGCTACAATTACTGGTTTGGGCTGTTGGCCTTTTAGCAATTCTTTGTAGGCTTTATCCACTCTGGTGCCGGGCACTCCGCTTTCCATGATATCGGTGGTAAACCAATTTTCAGGAGCTACCTGTTGGGCATTCAGACAGTTCAATGTAATTAAAAATGCCAAAAACGGCAAGAAAAAGGATTTTTTCATGTATAAATATTTAGTTGAATTTAATATGAATGGTATTGATGTACAAGCAATGAATTATTGTCCACAAAAGAAAGAAATTTTTAAAACAATTGTATCATGGTAGCTATATTTTGCGTTATGTAGAAAAGAATTTTGTTAAGAACCCTTCATTTACAATCTATTTAACGGATTAAAGGTATAGAATCGATTTGTTGCTTTTATACTTTTTCTGCAAATAGCTGGATTTGATAGACCAGATATATAAAAAAAGGTAATTTATTATAAATGCTTACCTTTGTGCATCATTGTAAGACGAATTACAACATTCTAAACGAGAAACAGCTTTGAATAAAAATAGGATCCTTTATCTTTTTTTGTGTTTTCCATTTTTTGCCTCAGGACAATTTAGTGAGGTGGGAATCGGCTTAGGCGGAGCAGTTTATTATGGCGACATGAGCCTTGATAAGGCCGTAGATAATTTCAAGATGGTCAGGCCCAATATAGGTATCTTTGCTAATCAACACTTGAATGAAAGGATTGCTGTTCAATTGGGAATTCAAAATTTCACCCTTACCGGCGATGATGCACTCAATTCTCGTCAAGGTCCAAGAGAAAGAAATCTCAACTTTAGGTCAAATATTTGGGAGATAGCCCTACGGGGTGAATTTTATTTAATACCATTCGATCCCGATAAGTCAAAACTGCCTTTTTCTCTTTATATGTCAGCCGGAGTCGCCGTTTTCTTTCATAACCCCAAAGCATATTATGCAGGTAGTTATTATGCTTTAAGGCCATTGAGCACTGAAGGGCAAGGCCTACCTTCTTTTCCTGACCGAAAGCCTTACAGTTTGACTCAGATTGCTTTTCCGGTCATCGGCGGACTCAAGTATATGGTATCAAAAGGTGTTAATGTCTTTATCGAATTTGGGCCTAGGTTTACCCTGACTGATTATATCGATGATCTGAGCAATTCCTATGCTGTTGAGAATGAATTGAGATATTATAAAGGAGATATTGCTGTCGCGTTGTCTGATAGAAGATTGGTGAATGGCTCAGAACCCAAAAGATACCCTGACAACCAACAAAGAGGTAATCCAAAATCGAATGATATGTACTTCACCGGGCTCTTGGGAGTATCATTCAATATGAATGATTTTTTTGGGCTTGAACTAATCAATAAAGTCAAGTGTCCTACCTTTTAATATGTAAAGTTATAATCAGTTTGGTAGTTCAATAAAAGTTCTTTCGTGGTATCTGCACAGGAAATATTGAAGAAATACTGGAATTACAACAGTTTCAAGCCTGTACAGGAAGATATCATCAGACATATTACTGAAAAAGGAGATGCATTTGTGCTTATGCCTACGGGCGGAGGTAAGTCTCTGTGTTTTCAGATTCCGGCTTTGATGATGAAAGGAATGACCATTGTCATTACGCCTTTAATTTCGTTGATGAAGGACCAGGTGATGAGACTTAAGTCATTAGGGATTAATGCTGAGGCTATTTACAGTGGTATGACAAAAATGGATATCCACAGGATTCTCGATAGTTGTTTGACCGGTAAGATTAAGTTGTTATATCTATCTCCTGAGCGGATAAACACATCATTGTTTAAGGAGTTTGCCAATGGCTTGCATGTTGATTTGATTGTTGCTGACGAGGCGCATTGTATATCACAGTGGGGATATGATTTTCGGCCTGCATACCTAAAAATTCGTGAAGCACGGAAGATTTTCCCTAAAGCACGTATCATGGCACTTACAGCTTCTGCTACTCCGGAAGTAGTGAATGATATAATGGAGCACCTAAGTATCGGAGATGCAGCTATTTTTAAACTGAGCTTTTTGAGGAGCAACCTGTCCTATGTATGCCGTAATACAACTGATAAGCGATTTGAATTACTTAATCTGGTGCGGAAAGTTCCCGGGACCGGGATAGTTTATTGTCGGAACAGACGTGCTACAGCCGAAATCGCTTCCTTTTTATCGGGTCATGGAATTTCAGCAGATTTCTATCATGCCGGACTGGATCAAAAACGATTATCCGATGTGCAGAGAGGTTGGATGGAAGGAAAGATAAGAGTGATTGTTGCCACCACTGCTTTTGGTATGGGTATTGATAAGCCGGATGTCAGATTTGTAGCGCATCTTGCATTGCCTCCCAGCCCCGAGGAGTATTACCAGGAAGCCGGAAGAGGTGGGCGTGATGGCAAGCATGCATATGCAGCTTTGTTTTATGATGATGAGGATATCCATGAATTAAGGGAATCAATAGACTCCAATTTCCCCGGAAAGGAGCAACTAGTGAAGTTGTATCACAGGTTGGCATTATATTTTCATGTAGGGGCAGGCCCCCTGGAAGAGCAATATTTCGACTTTGATATCAATTTATTTTGTAAAGAATATGGTTATACACCGGTGTGGGTTGTGAAGGGGCTCAAGGAATTGGAGCGGCAAGGACATGTTTACGTTACGGAGGGCATTTATTTACCTAATCAGGTCATGATTCTTTATAGTAAATCTGAGTTGGATACTTTTCGGTCACGGCAACCGGATCTTATTCCCATTCTTGAGGTGCTTTTGAGGCTATATGGTGGAATTATGAGTATTCCTGTCAAGATCAATATAAAGGCCATAGGGCAAAAGTTGAGGACTACATCTGAAAATGTGTTAGCATATTTGAATATACTGGCCAATGAAGGGGTAATATGGTTCCAGCCTCAGAAGGATAAGCCACAGATTTCCTTTGGCGAATTCAGGTACGTTTCGGATAGCCTGCGTTTTGATTTTAGCCTGCAGGAATTTCTCAAAAAAAATTACAAGGCTCGTGTGGAGGCTATGATTTCTATTGTGGAACAGGAAGTATGTAGAAACAAGACATTGTTATCATATTTCGGAGAAGCATATACACATAATTGTGGCATCTGTGATGTTTGTCTGCAAGAAAAGCGCATTGAAAATAAAGATTCCGGACTTTCCCGGACAATAGAGTATGTCATGAATTTCGCCACATCAGAACATAACGATCTGCAGACCTTACTATCCACAACTTATTATCGCGCTAATAAAGAAAAAGTTGATGCCGCGTTACAGTTCTTGGTTCAGGAAGGAACGATTGTAGTTGACAACTTTAAAATTGTCAAGGCAGAGTGAAAAGAGGCAATAAAATAATCTTACTTACATTCGGAGATATACTGTTTGATCAACGACTGCAGAAAAGTATCAGAAGCCTGGAACAAGCAGGGTATGAGATTATAGTATTTGCCCGAAAATTATTCCCTGAGAGTCCTGATCGAAATATTCATGCCTTAAGATACCGGCCGTTATTTAATCGGGGTGTGATGGCTTACCTCGAGTACAATGTGCGGGCTTTCTTAAAGTTAGTATTTTCACGGCACCATGTAGTCGTCAGCTTTGATCTGGATACCTTGCCGGCTGCAATTGCGGCTTCTTACCTGAAAAGACTGGTAGTTATTCATGATGCTCATGAGTTCTTTGTAGAGTCACCGGAACTGGTTTTGAGATCCAAGGTCAGAGCAATTTGGGAGAGAATTGCCTGCTTTTGTATTCCCAAAGTTGACAGGGCTTATACTGTTGGAAATGCCATTGCACAAGCCATGCAGGAGAAGTATGGCATCCCCTTTGAAGTCATTCGGAATGTACCTATGGTGGGTGATGCAAATGAGATGAAGGGGGAAGGTTCTGAAATCAAATTTCCAAAGCCTTATATTATCTATCAAGGTGCTTTGAATACCGGTAGGGGATTGGAGCAAATTATTCAAGTGATGAAGCACTTTCCCGATATTAATCTGGTATTGGCGGGAAGGGGAGATATTGAGCTTTATTTGAAAGAAATGGCTGTTAGCCAAACGTTATCAAATATTTACTTTGTAGGTAACCTCAGGCCGGATGAACTAAAGATTTGGACCAAAAAAGCCATTTTCGGGCTCAATCTTCTGGAGAATATGGGTAAAAGTTATTTTCTGTCACTGGCAAATAAATTCTTCGATTATATTGAAGCAGGCATTCCACAGATTTGTATTGATTTTCCGGAGTATAGAGCTTTGAATAGTCGGTATGATGTTGCCATTTTAGTTGAAAGTTGCGATGAACATTTACTTTTGGAAGGATTTAATATACTCCTCAAAGATACTGAGGTATATCAAAGGTTAAAGTCCAATACAGCCATCGCCATAAGAGAGCTCAACTGGGAACTGGAATCAGAGAAATTGGTAAGACTATATAATAGTTGGTTGTCAATGTAATCCAATAATATGTTTTAATTCAGATTTTTATTATTTTACTTGTTGCATATCCGGCTTGCTCTCCGGATACGGTAATGAAATAAATTCCCGGTTGGAGAAAGCTTATATCCATGTGGAGATTCATTTCCAACGTTGATTTGGTATAATACACGGGTCTGCCAATCTGATCTGCAATGAATATAGATGTGATCCGGTTATTTCCATTGCTTTGGAGCTGAACCAGACCGGAGGTTATGGATGGAAATATTTTAATGTCGGCATTTACATATTCCTTGACATCTAACAGATTACAATCCCAGGGGGCAAGTTCACAATACCTACTGTTAAACTCTGCTACATACAATTTAGCAATGTCCATGTCATGAATGAACATTGTAGACTCGTCATTGATATTATCGGCAGACCAGGTCCAGTTATGTGAGCCCGTGATTACTACCGGGTCAGAATCCTGATATTCAGCATCTAACACTGCATATTTATGGTGCATTAAGCTTGATGGAAGGTGATCTATAACATCTACGCCATTCTGTTGCAGGTAAGTAAGCTTGCCTGAATTGTCGGTGTTGTTGTCCGTAATTCCCCTGATTATAAGATTGGCTTTCTTTCTTTCAATGATTGCATTTGCTAAAGCATCGGAAGTAAAGGTATAAATAGCAAACCTTAGATTGAAATCTGCCTTGGCCAATTGGGTAAGAATATTGTTTTCAGTATGGTCGGACGGAGAAAAGTAAACATTAATGGGGATACCTGCTATATTGAATTCATGAGGTGTATTGTCGTTTTTCTGGTTTCCTGACTTACTCGTTGGGCCGGGGGTGGCACCTGATCCGCCCCACATCTCCTCAAACTCAGTAGTAAATGTTTCACAAATGCTTTGGTCTCTCATGACAAGAAGGTTGTTGGCATCATCATTGAATGCATTTGGTGTAAAATTAGCAGATCCGAAAAGTAACGTGGCCGATGTATTTGCGGCATCAATGATGACAAATTTGTTGTGCATGATTCCACCATTTTTTCCGAGGTAAAGTATCGGAAAACCGGGATTGCCCTTAAGAGCTGAGTTGCCAGTTCCGGAATCTGTTATATATCTGATCCTTACTCCTTTTGCTTTGACGAGTTTTAAAGCATCTACTATATCATTTTCAGTATTATTGTAAACACACACATCGACGGTTGATTTGGCATTTTTGATTTCATCAATTATTTTTTGCTTGGTGACAGATCCCCCGGAGCCATATGGAAACAAATTGGGATTCTGGTACCTTGCAGTAATGGGCCGGGTAAAAAATATTTCAATCCTGTTATTTGTCGTTTGCCCGAATACTTGAAAGTAAGAAGAGATTACCAATATAATTTGAAGGCATATATGCTGAATCTTTATGGTCATTGCTTGCATTAAAAAATTAATCTCTGGTTTTGGTGTGTTTTTTCTTTTGTTCTCTTCTGAATAATTCTGCAATTGAATCCATAGATTTTTGGAAGGAGATTCCGACCCCACTCTTGATACGACGCCCTTCCAATACTGCATCATTGTTCTGATAAAGACGAAGAACATATTTTCTATCAGTTGTCAGATAGTATTGCAGGTCAACATCACCTGCGACATAATTTTGGTTTTTGCCCTGCTCACCACTTTTTACGCCTGTATTGACAATGAGGCGACCATCGAAGAACTTCAGACTGGGACCTATAAGTAATTCGCTTCCTATCCTGTTCTGAATATTAGTTCCCTGGCTTGTATTGGCTGAATAAAAATTGTAATTGAGGTTAAGGTCCACTCCGGTCAATATTTTTCCGTCTGCTACCGCTGCAGTCAGCATTGGAGAAAGGATTTGTGTCAATTGGGAGGAAATAAGGTCAGAAAGAGTGTTGTATGCAGTTGCAGTAACTGCCGACAGGTTGAAGTTGTCCTTGGGTATAAATGAACCAAAAGAAACCAACGATGCCGCCTGTTTATACAATTCATTTGGATCCTGTTCGAGCGAACGCAATTTGCTATCTACATAGGTTCTTAGGTCAGGGGAAAGTTGAGGGAAGTCTATTTTAAAGGTTATTTCCGGTTTCAGTAAGTCTCCCCTAAGGTTCAAAGTAAGATCCACCGGGGTAGGCCGATTGGCTTCACTCTGCAATTTTGTGTCACCTTCAGGTATATATTCACTGATAAAATTATACGGTGAAGTATTGACCCCCTTAAAATCGGCATCGATATTGACCTGAGCATTGATTGGGTCGCCATTCCATATCAGCGTTCCCCCTTTTTTAATCAAGAATTTTGCACCAAAAATAGAAAGATTGTACAGGGGGATAAGATTGATTCTATACTCACCGCCGGCTACTTCATATCCTCCATACATGCTAAGATTGCCATTTCGGGGAATTGCAATTTCAAGAATACCGTTTCCCTTCGATTTGATGATATCACCGGTTTGCTTGTCGATGATCAGATTCAGGGTTGCTTTTTCATTCACTTCGGCGTTCATCTTGAAGGCCAGGCCTTTTGATGTTACGACTTTATTGATTTCTTTTTCCACATCCTCCTTAAATCTATTTTTAAATTCAATAAAGGAAAGTGCATCTACTTCCTTTGATGTCCCTATTGGAAGGAATAGATCCGTACCATTGCCTGTCGTTGCTTCGATTTCAATATTGAGCTGATCAAAAGGCCCTTTAAACTTACCCGTAAAACGTCCCGAAGCTGTTCCATAATAATTGGGATTGTCTTTTTCAGTAGTCTTCAGCATGAGGAAATTGTCGGAATTAATTTCGATATCGGCATTAAGGTTTTTAAATCTGTTGTGTTTGATTCCTCCTGATACAGATGCAATATTTCCTCGTTCGTCCAATAGGGTCAAGCCATCCAGATCTATCATGTTGTTATTGATCCGGACGGTATGTTTAGGTACATAATATCTTGTCCCAAGGTATCTGATGGTCGTACCCATATTCTGCACCAGAGCAGTTCCATTCAGATCGAGTTGATTTGTTTTGCCTTTTATCCTGAAATTAGTGGTAAATGTTCCCCGTGTATCTTTTATCATTTCACCTAGAAAAATATCTGCAATGACAAGAGGATATGATTCAGAACTTATCAGCAGGTCTATATAATTCGGGGGGTAATCGAATGCTTCATATTGTGGCAAGGTGTAAAGGCCTGTTACATGTAGTTCTTTATTTAATTCTCCCATTGACAGATCGAATCCTACTTTGCTTTTCAGTGATTGTGCATTTGCTTCGAGGTTCAATTTGCCCAATGCTATTCCATTGACATTTACGCTGTCAAAGTGGGAAGTAAGCAGAATATTTTGTTGAGTGAATACACTGTCCATCCTAAGGTTAATGTCTCCTGTTCCAATAATCTTAAGATCAGCATTGGCTAATAAACTATCCAACACCGCTGCATTAAAGTTCTTGACATTTACCTCCAATCCCTGTTTGCCATAACTATTGAAAATCACTTCTTGTCTGCCGTTAGTAGCCGTTAGGTTTTTCAAATACAATTCGTTCTTCCCGAATTTCACCAGGTTATCCTTATTGACTGTCCAGCCATCGTCAAAGAAATCGAATTTTGATTGATTGAATTTTAAAATATTATAGCCGTTTTCTACAGTATAGATACCTGCGATACTTAGATTTTCAGCTATTTTTTGAATTTGAGGTGTTTTAATATTGAACCGGACGCTGTCCACAATTAATGTCGCACTTAAGTCCATTTGACTAAGAGATCTGTCCAGAATATTGCCGCTATTTGCAAAGATGAAGTATTCAGAGGATTCCTGATTGCCAATACCTTCGAAAAAAAGATAGTTGAAGTTAAAATTATCGGAACGTAAGACCGGTATATTCCCATTGATGTTGATCCGGTATTTAGTAGAATCAATGTTGGAGAAATAGCCGGAAATCCGGCTTCCCTGAACAGGTTGCAACGATGTGCCTAATAGATTTAGAAGTTCTTTTGAATCCTTGACATTAAGATTGAAATTGAAATCATTGTTGTATATGTTCTGCACCCTGGATTGGATGCCCAACTGGTTGGCCAATGCGGTATGGTTGTAATGAAAGACTTTTATCAGAGCTTGTCCGATTTGTTCTATTTCAAACTTGCCTATGAGGTCTAAATCGACCATGTTGGAAGTAAGGGTATATTCTTTTAAACCATTCCCGCTTTTAATAGCATTGAAATTGAGATAATCCAACTCAAGATGATGACCGGAGGTGTCCTTAATATCTAAATTCTGAGCAATAAAACTTCCCTCCATATCACTTAGGTCGCTCAGTGTCAGATTTGAGTTTATGGTTCCTTTAATTTTCCAGCTTAAATTGGCAAGGTTTAATTTTGAAAGATCAAGATTGTAAATTTCCGAATTGAAATTCAATACCTTCCTGTCTTTGGAAAAATCAATGGCACCATCGAATTTTAAATTAGCATTGGGATCGGAAATGACCAATTTTCCGTCAAAAGTATTTTTCAGAAGCTTTCCGTCAATTTTAAAGTTTTTGTAGTCATAACCTTTATAGGTAAAAGATTGGACCTCGGTAGACAATTCTGTACTGATTGATTCCAGTGAAAAGCTCTGTCCATCTTTAATTGTAAAGGTTCCGGTGACTTTTCCAAGGTCCTGATTGCCAGTCAAGTTTCCAAGGTTGAATTGGCTTAATCCGATAATTCCACTGTATTTTGCATTTTCTGCACCATCCCTAATATCAAGATGAATATCCACATTGGCATCCCCCTGCGCAGTTTTTACTTTGCCATAAGTTACAAAGTCAAGGATATAGCCATCGAGTTTTCCACTATAGTTGATGGTGCCCAGTTTTTTCAGGGCTTCCGGTGCTTTAAATCCGGGAATGATTGCTGTAAGGCCGTCAGCATTTGTTTTTAAAGTATTTAGGTTTAGGTTGAGCGTTGCCTGTTGTATATTAGTAATGTCATGTAATGAAAAATTTCCATCTAAGCTTGCATATTTTCCGACTTCAAGTTTTAAGTTGTTGCCCTTCAGGTTATTGACGGTTCCGGCAAAGGATCCGTCGAGTCCAATCTCCTTGTCCTTATTGTGCCGAAGGAAGTCAACAGTCTCCAATTTAGGATCGAATACCATGATGTCTTTAACAGAGATCTCACTATTTTTGAATCGACCTGCCATCCTGACCTTATTAACAAAGTCCTGGAAGTCTTCCATTGATTTATAATGAAGGCTGAGCGTATCTTGCAGGTGGGAATAATCTGTCTTCAAGTCAAAGTTTTCAACCCCAATTTTTGTAGGAGAGTAAGAAATACGATCAGCGCTGAATTCATTGATATTGAACGGCGTACCTGTCTTTACAGCCAGTTGCGTCAAGGCAGCGGTGATTGAATTACCTTCGAAGATAAAAGTTTCGAGGCCGACATTAACATCACTCAAATCTATATTCTGGAAATCCAAGACTTTGCCGGCATTGGCCCTGATCGGTGGATGCCTGAAATTGTGATAAGAAAAGATTCCTTCTTCAATACTTATATCCTGTGCTTCAATATGCAGGTTTGGTTTGGGTTTGCGCCTCTTTTTTAATTCTGCCTCCAGGGAAGCATATGGATTGAGGTATCTGACTTCTTTACAGGGTATAGGTTCAATATTTTCTATCTTGTACACCGGGGCATCGATTTTGAGTCTGTTGACCAGAATCAGGTTGCTGTCCAGGTTGAATTCGTTGAAATCGGCAGTGAGGCGATCCAGCGAAGCAATAACAATCTTTCCTTTGGATTTACTTAAATAATTGAACGATACATCCTGTAACTCAACGTTATTTAGGTTTAGGCTTATTTTGTTTTGTTTGCCGGTCGGTCTGGAAAAAAGAGAATCCGGGTGCCCATTTTCGAGATAATTGAGCAGGAATTGGTAATTATTATCATATTTCGGGCAATTTTCTACGAGGTGGGCATCCAGATTTCTGATGAATGCGGATGTGATATTAATTTTACCATCGAGGAGGCCCAAAAAGCCACCTTTCAATTCAGCCTTCAATTCCCCTATATTCAGTAAAGTGTCTTGTTGTCTGTCTTTTACGACAAAGTCTTCAAGCAGGACTTTCTGAAAGAAATTAATTCTTATTCTTCCGACTGTTACTTCAGACTTAAGTTCACGGCTTAGAAACTCTGTTGCTTTTGTTGCAGCGTAATTCTGAAAGGAGGGTAGCTGAATCAGGAAATACACGCCCATCATCATCAGAATAAGGAAAATAAAGGAATATTTGGTCAGACTCCACAGGAAATGGGATATCAGGCCCGGTAATGACCTTTTGTCCTTGGTCGCCTTTATTTTGTTATTATTCTCTTCCACCTATTTTCCCCGGTATCAGTACTTATTTTCAAATTGTTTTATGATCTGGAACGTTTCCAACAACTGTACATTTTCTGGCACGTCATGTACCCTCAGGAATGTAGCACCATGTTGCAAAGCTAACAGATTTACCGCAATAGTAGCTGGCAATACCTTTGAAGGGTCGGAATTCAATGGTCGCCACAACATTCCCTTACGGGACAGTCCTGCCAGTATTGGCTTGCCTGTAATTCGAAAAACCTCCATATTATTCAATAACGTATAATTATGTTCCAATGTCTTTCCAAACCCGAATCCGGGATCAAAAATAACGTCTACCAAGCCGATCTGTGTGAAATGTTCCAGCTTTTGTATGAAATAATCCAATACTTCTGTCACTACATCACTGTAGACCGGGTTATTTTGCATGGTTTTAGGCCTTCCCTGCATATGCATTGCGATGTAGGGACATTTATATTGTAAGGCGAGAAATGGCAAGTCGGGATCGATATCACCGGATGAAATATCATTGATGATTGCCGCTCCGGCCTGAATAGCCTTTTCCGCAACTTTCGATCGGTAGGTATCAATTGAAAGGATGGCTTCAGGTACTACGGAAAGAATTGCTTCAACTGCAGGGATTATCCTTTCTATTTCCAGCCCGGCAGGAATTTCGTCTGAGCCGGGTCTGGTGGACATTGCACCAAGATCAATGATGGATGCCCCTGCATGTATCATTTCTTTAGCTTTTTTGACAACTCCCTCCGGGCCGGGTGTCCTGCTCCCGGAATAGAAAGAATCATCAGTAATATTGATGATACCCATGACCAAAGGTTTACTGATGTCCAGGATTGAACCCCGGCAATTCAAGGTCTGCAGAACCGGCATAACATGTTGAATCCCATGTGTTTTTGTTTCTATGTTGTCAGAATAATCCGGCATAATCATTTGGGTAGGTGAGCGATGGAGTATGGTGTTTCAAGACAAAATTCACGAGATACATCAGATTCCTGGTTAAGAAAATGAATTTGACTTTATTAAATCCGGAACCATACTGGTTTGAATTTGTGCTGTATATAGCAAGTTTAATGGCCATGTCCATGGATTAATATACAAAGGTAGGAAAACGCAATGAGGTTTTTTAACGAGTTTTCTTATATGTGTTCCCGCTAACAGACTTGGTCTGTCTGTTGAGGCCTGGCTTTGACTGTTTGATGATTTCTATTTTTTAATAATTGAATGAAAAAAACATATTATTTCCTGTTTAATCTATATTTTCTTGATCTTAAAAGTCCATATTGTTATACACACTATTGTACTTTAGAGGAATGCCATCCAATGAAATTTTCTATTTTTGTCTAAAAATTAGTTAATCCTGTCTTAAAAATTGCAATTATCCAACTATTAAGGGATAATAATGTTAAGATTTTCGTTTACTATTGTGCTTAGAAAATTATAACGATTGAAAGAATTTCTTATGAAAATAAAGTCTTTTTTGATTTTTGCCCTCATTATAGGGGTTGTAAGCTTATTTGCCTTATATCCCCGACCGATTGGCGATCCGATAGAAAAGGAAGTTGTTATCCTGAAATCGGTAATGAACATCCTAGACAAAGCCCATTTCAAACCAAAAGATATCAACGATGAATTCTCAGAGAAGGTATATAAAAGCTATCTTGAGAGTATGGATGGTGGAAAGAGATTTTTTATTCAAAGTGATATCAATCAATTGAAGCCCTATGCTACCTTAATCGATGATGAGATTAAAGGAAGTAAGCTTGACTTCTTCGAGAAGAGCCTGAATTTGATAACTATGGCTCAGAAAAGGGTCAGGGAATATTACAAGGAAATATTGTCTAAGCCATTTTCTTTTGACAAAAAGGAAACCATCTCTTATGATTACGAAAAACTTCCTTATGCTAAGAGTGAAAAGGAATTGAAGGCCAGGTGGGAAGAGACACTTAGGGCAGCAGTTCTGGATGAGGTCATTCAGGTTATGAACAGGCAGGAAAATGACAGCTTGAAAGTCAATCCAGAGGAAAAAAAGTCCTTCGCAGTGATAGAAAAAGAAGCCAGGGAGAAAGTAGGCAAGGATTATGATCGGTTGTTTGATCGGTTGGAAAAGTTAAGACGGGAGGATCGTTTTGGCGATTTTATGAATAGCATTACGGAACAATTTGATCCTCATACCAGCTATTTCAGTCCGAGTGACAAGGAGGATTTTGATATCGGAATGTCCGGCAAGTTGGAAGGTATTGGTGCCCGTCTTCAAGCGGATGGTGAATTTACAAAAGTCTCTGAAGTTGTTGTCGGGGGACCTGCATGGAAAGAGAAGAATCTTGAAGCAGGGGATTTGATTATGAAGGTTGCACAAGACGGGCAGCCTGCAGTGGATATTAGAGGCATGCGTTTGGACGATGTTGTAAAAAAGATCAGGGGTAAAAAGGGCACCAAGGTTATCCTTACAGTCAAAAAGGTCAATGGCAGTGTTCAGGATATAACCATTGTCAGGGATGAGGTATTGATGGATGAATCTTTTGCAAAGTCGGTGATCGTCGGCAAGAAGGGAGTGATGGAGAATGTGGGTTATATCTATCTGCCCAAATTTTATGCTGATTTTGATAATAATAAAGGACGGTTCTGCTACACCGATGTGGCTAAGGAAATAGAGAAGCTGAAGCAGCAAAATGTCAATGGTATCATCCTGGATCTAAGGAATAATCCGGGAGGTTCTCTGAATGATGTTGTTAAGATGGCCGGGTTATTTATAGAAAACGGGCCCATCGTTCAGGTCAAATCTAGAGATCAGGAGCCCTATGTCATGAATGATGATAATAAATCCTATGCGTATGATGGACCTTTGGTGATACTCGTCAACCATCAAAGTGCATCGGCTTCTGAGATTATGGCTGCTGCGATGCAGGATTATAAGCGCGCAGTGGTTATTGGAGGAACATCTACTTATGGAAAGGGAACAGTGCAAAGGTTTATTGACCTGGACAGAACCCTTTCAAGCAGCAGTAACCTTAGGCCATTGGGTCAATTGAAACTCACCATTCAAAAATATTACAGAATCGATGGTGGTAGTACTCAACTCAAAGGTGTTACACCCGATATTATTTTGCCGGATGCGTTGAATTACATTAAAGTGGGAGAGAAAGAGAATAAGACAGCTATGGATTGGTCGAAGATTAATTCGGCCCAATATAGCCAGGATGTATTTGTTGTCAGGAATATGGATGAGATAAAATCCAGGTCTCACAACAGAACTGAAAATAATCCATTGTTTGTTGCAATTGATGAAAATGCAAAAAGAATTAAGGCGCAGAATGATCAAAAGGAATTTTCCCTGGAATTGAATACATACAGGAGTGAATTACAGAAAAGAAAAGACGATAACAAAAAGTTCAATGGCCTGTTCAAGGAAATTTCCGGTCTTGAAGTAGCTAATCTACCGGTAGATATGAAACTTATAGAGAGAGATAGTGCAAGCATGGCCAGGAATGATAATTTTCTTAAAAACCTGAGAAAGGATGTATACCTGGATGAGGCTATCAATGTTATTTCTGATTTGCAATCCAACAGGATAACCTTGATGGATAAAAATTCCGGAAGGGTAAAAACAGGTAAGGAGTAAGAGCTATTTTTGCCGGCACACTTGAGGTTATAATGTGCCTATATGAAAACGAAATTTATTGTATGATTCCATAGGATAGATTTCGTTTTCGTTTTTTATACTTGCATAAAATTGTATTCATGGAACGATCAGGAAGCAGCAAATACCTCTCAATGATACTGGTAATTTCGTTATTGGTCTCAGGTTGCTACTCATTTCGAGGAACCTCAATTCCATCCAATACGAATACCTTTTATGTTGGTAATTTCACGCTGGATACCTATGATGCCCCTTTCAATCTATCTCAGATGGTAACCGAAAAGCTGAAAGATAAAATCAGAAAGGAGACCAGATTGAAATATGTTGAAATAGAGCCGGATATCGAGTTTGTTGGGAAGGTTACCAACTATGTCGTGAGTCCTGTTGCCCCTCAGGCCAATCAGATTCCATCGGCCAATAGGCTTGAAATCACAATTAATGTCAGCTTTCTGGATCAAAAGAATGAAAAGAATAAATGGACTTCCAACTTTACCTTTTTTAAGGATTTTAGTAAAGATGCCAATTTGATTGATGTTCGGGACGGTCTTGCCAATGATATCTTCGATCAGTTGGTTGAGGATGTATATAATCGGGCATTTACCAATTGGTAGGGATTGATTATTGAGTGGGCGCTTAAGCTGTTTTAGTCTCCTTTTTATATTCAGATTGTCATTCATACTTTGGAGCAATACGAGGTTGGCACTATGCTCTCCGGAAATGATCTTATTAATTTTTCTATGAAAGACATCCTGTCTACATGGTGATTAACATTGAATATGCTTGATCCTACCGGGCCTTTCCTTCTGATTTTTATTTGTGCAAATTTGTTATCTTGCAGCGTTTTTGACTGAATGCTAAATTGTATATGGAATTGGTAGAGCGCTTGTTACATTTTCCTTCGATGCTTAGATCGATTGAAGAAAGCGTATTGGTCAAAAATTTGCTTTTATACCCTTATTTTGGTGTTCTGTATTTACTTCAAGCCCTAAAAAGGCAATTTAAAGCTTTAGATCAGGAAGAGGAATATTTCCCTCCTGTTTTAGCCAATGATGGTATTTATTCGTGGTATAGAATGGGCGTTATGCATTCCTGCAATCAAGCGGTGGATCCTCATGATAGGGAATCGGAAGTAATCGGTGGCAGGATATGTGATGAAAGCCATGTTGAAGACTCAAATGAATCTAAAGAAGAACAATCAGAGCAATATGTAGCAAAGAGGTCAAATGGTAGTTTGATCGGAATGGTTACTGAAGTGGTTGAAGTGTCTGCATTGGACGATATGGAAGAAGACACCGATGCCGGCTCTCCGGAACCGGAAGATAAGAGCCGGTTGTCACATGATGTTGAGACAAGGATTATTTACAGAGAAAAATACTCTTTGCCAAGAATTACAGTCAATTCAATTTATGAAAAGGGTGGTCGGGTATCCTTTGCAGGTACCGGGGATTACGAATATTTTGATCCGAATAGCGAGGAGCTGTCCGGTTTCGCCAGGTTTTTAAGGAAGAGTACCAGAAATACTTCTATTAACCCGGAGATGCGTTCAGAATCGACTCCTGACCCATCCGATGCGAAGCAAAGCCATAGTGTGGCTGCCATGTCGCCACATCTCATATCAGTGAAGAGTGGTGAGGAGGTCGAAGAAAAGTCCGAAAAGAAGAAAAAGAAGAAAAGGAAAAAAGAACTTGTCGATAGGCTTGTTCAGCAAAGTATATCGGACAATGAATTGTTGGTGTCTGAGCCTTTTGCTGAAATATTATATGCGCAGGGTTATAAGGATAAGGCCATTAAAATTTATGAAAAATTAATGTTGAAAAATCCGGAAAAAAGAGATATCTTTGCGGCTAAAATTGTGCTAATAAATAACGAAAAGAATTAATATGATTAATTTTATAGTAGTCTTGATTGCAATCGTCGGCTTCCTGTTGGTATTGGTGGTGTTGATTCAGAATCCTAAAGGTGGGGGAGTGGATGCCAATTTTGGCGGTCAGGCAGCAAACCAGATTTTTGGTGCTTCCAATTCAATTGACTTTGTTGAAAAGTTGACCTGGGGGCTGGCTTCAGCGCTGTTCGTTCTTTGTATCGTTGCTGCTGTCTTAGTGAATAATTCAGGTGGCGGTGCAGGGCCTGTTTTGCTTTCGCAATAACCTGATTTTTTCAAATATACATTCAAGGCATAGCTATAAGCATGCCTTTATTTGTATCTATCACCCGTGTTTCCGAACAAATTTTATATAGTTGGATTTAATTCCAACCAATAGCAAAAGAGTTGAAAAAATGCCGGAGAACCCGGCATTTTTATTTATCTGGATCCTGCAATTTCCGGTATTGCAGTGCCAATACAACCGCTGGGTGCCAATATATGCAGCATGGCAGCAAGGGTTGGAGCAATGTCTGTAATATTGACCGGAGTCACTACTTCCCTGGGCCTTAACTTCCAGCCGTAGAATATTAAAGGCACATGGGAGTCATATTCATAAAGTGAGCCATGGGTTGTACCCTTTTTGCCACTTCCCAGCCATCCAGGTTCCAGCATGACAAAAATATCTCCGGAACGCTTGGGGTTGATTCCGTTTTTGATTTTGTTGATGAATAATTCAGGATAGGCAGTGTTGCCTATGTTATGCAAGTCGATCACTTCTGCTATTCCTTCATGTTTCAACAGATAGGTTCTTACAGCATCAAAGAATTCTTTATGGCTTATATTCTTGTTCTTCAGCTGTTTATAATCTATGAAGTATTGATAGGAAGAATATTTTATCAGATATTTGGCGGGTGTAAAGGTCTTGTTCAGATATTCATTCAGACTGTCCCAAAGTATTTTTGATCCAAGAATCCTTCCGGGAAGTTTGTGAGCTTCACTATGTCCTGGGACATCGCAAATGCCATGGTCAGCGGTGAGGAATACCAAATAGTTGCCTTTTCCAACCTGGGCGTCCAGGGCATTGAATAATTTTTCGAATTCGATATCAAGTCTCAGGTAGGCATCTTCTACTTCAATTGAATTGGGACCGAAGCCATGGCCAATATAATCTGTGGAACTATAACTGACAGCCAGAAAGTCTGTAACCTTATTTTTTCCAAGATTCTCTCCCTTCAATGCCGCAAGAGCGAAGTCTGTTGTCAAGATGCTTCCGAATGGCGACGCATAGATGTTGTCGTATCTGCGTTTTGTCCCTGGAATGTATTTGTGTGGGAAGACCGGCAACACTTCTCCCTTAAGCGGTTCCTCATAATCTCTGTTGTCTGTATCGCTTTGTACATAAGTTTCCAATGGATACAGAGTTTCCCATACTGAATTCAGATATTTCTCTGAATATTGCATAGCGTTGAAATCCAACGCCCATTGAGGCAATTCATTCCTGTAATACGTCGATGTTATAAAATTGCCGGTTTCTGCATCGTACCAGTATGCCGCATCTGCACTATGTCCGGCCGGTAAGATGGAACCTCTGTCTTTCAGGGCAACACCAATAACCTTACTTCGAAATCCGGTGGCCAGTTTCAATTGGTCTGTGATGGATGTTGACTTCATGTTTCTGGGTGATTCCAATCCGGCAGGGCTATCCGTTCCGACACCCTTGACGTTATTATCTTCGGTACAATACACTTCCCGGGCCAGATTTCTTTCGTACCAGGTATTGCTTGTAATACCGTGAACAGCAGGAGAGGAGCCGGTATATATGGAGGCATGTCCGGGACCGGTGTAGGTCGGAGTATAATTGTAATGTGTATTGATGCAATTAACCCCATCTCGTATTAATCTTTTTAGTCCGTTTTCACCCAACCTGTCATAGTATCGGTACAGAAAGTCATATCTCATCTGGTCCACAACGATGCCAACTACCAGTTTAGGCATTTCATGTTCCGTATTCTTATTTGTCTGACTCCAAAGCGAACATGATAAGAGGGTGAGAAGTATTATGAAATTTACTCTTTTGAACATAATAGAAAATTAAGAATAATTCAAAGCTAAGCAAAAATTTATAGAACCGGATCAAATCAGTTATGGTTTGTTTGTATCTATTTTCATCAAATCTTCCGGTGTATTTAAATTAGCCGGGAAATCACTTACCGAAATGAAGACCGGTTGTTTAAGCCTTGAAATTACTTTCTGTACCGAGAGAATACCATTCCTATAGTCATTTTTTATTTGTGCAAATGAAGAGGGATGATACAAGGCGATTAACGGTTCTATTTCATCGGATTTGTTTTTAATAAAAACGCCATTTGCTGTCGGAGTCAAATTCCGTATTAAATTGTGCAATAATTCAGCATCGATGGTAGGGGCGTCACAGGGAACAGTAAGAAGCAAAGCGTTTGGAAATGCCTCCATAGCAGTGAGAATACCGCCTAGCGGTCCTACGTCAGGGTATTGGTCTGTAAGTACAGGATAGTCCTTGAAATTATCTGTTTGATCAGTCCTGCATGAAATGTGGACATCATCGACCAATATGCTCAGGATTTTGGCTATTACTCCATAAAATGGGACACCGTGATATAGCAACATAGATTTTTCTGTTCCCATTCTGGAGCTGAGCCCACCAGCCAAAACTATTCCAACCGATTTTATTTTACCCATGGACTAGGGGCGAATGATTTTGTAATTTCTGTATTCAAAGAGACGAATCCCTGTAGCTTTTTCAAAGAAAAAAAGGAGCTTGTCTTTTATTCCGGATTTCCGGCTGATCCGGGTTCCATCAAAATGCCAGTTTTTTGCTGCAATTCTGACTTTCATGACTTCCGGATGAGAGTCTTCGAATCTTCCTAATGCATCAATATCTGAATAGTTGTATATTTCTTGAGTGATCCGGGCTACATAATCATCATTGTGCCAAAGCTTGTTGAAATCACTGTGCTTTCTTGCCTGAACCAAGGGATCCTTGACCCAACCATAATGATAGACCCACGCATTGATCGGGACTACATTGAGCTTGCTGCCATTCTTTCTGAATCCCTGAGCGTCCTTGTATGAACGGATGGATTTTTCGTTTTTTATGATTCTGATTTCATTTCGGTACCATTTTCGGGAAGTCCCTACATAGTCATAAGAGCCGTAGAAATGCAGGTATTTCAATAACAGGCCTTCTACTTGCCTTTCATCTTTCCACCTATGCATTGCCTCCCTGATGGCCGGAATATATTTTTCATGAATAATTTCGTCACTCTGGATATAAAATGCCCAATCATATTCCGACGGAATGAGATCCAATGCCTTGTTGGTTTCCAATGCGAGGACCCGGCCACCTTCTCTCAATGAATCATCCCAAACCGAGTGATGGATCTCAATCTTTTCCGAATGGATGGATTGGATCAGGTCTAATGTATCATCGTCGCTATTGCCAATAAGAACAATGAACTTATCGCAAGCGGGAAGTATGCTTGTGATAGCTTCCACGACCGGATAATCGTATTTGACGGCATTTCTGATGATGGTAAATCCACAGACTTTCATTGATGAAATTTAGTAAAAAGGATTGAATATATTAAATAAAATGGCCTGAACTTTGTTGAAAGCCAGGCCATTCTTGCTTTTTCTTGCTTTTTATGCCTTATTTAATTTTTGCATTTTTCAATTCATCTGCAATTCTGCCTGCCTTATAGACTGAGCGAAGAGTCTCTATAATGCCATCAGAATGAACTGCGACACAACGGTTGTTGCTCTTCATATCGAAGATGTACCTGCCAGGGAGACTTTCGATGTTTCCGTCGAAAATCAATCCTACTACCTCTCCCTTGCTGTTGACCATGGCACTGCCACTGTTACCTCCAATGATGTCATGGGTGGTAACATAGTTGTATTTGGTGCTCTTGTTCATATACTTTTCAGCATCGAGCCATCTTTGTGGCAGATTCCATGGTTCCTTTTTACCATAGGAATAATATCTGTCAAAAAGGCCGTAGAAAGTAGTAAATTCTGGCGCAGTTGTGCCATTATAATCATATGTTTTCAACACGCCATCAGCAATTCTGAGTGTGAAGTTGGCATCCGGTGGTGTGCTGGTCCCATATACTTCATAGAATGCCTGGCCCAATAGCTGGATATTCTTGTTTTCCTCAGCTGCAATAGGATCAATGATTGTCTTATAGTAAGCAAGGCTGTCTTTAGACATTTTACAATAAGCAAGTACGGGATCGTTGGAATTTAGAACGGCATCGGGACCTTCATTGAAAAGCGCCATTAATTTTTCGTGGTTTGCTACAACGGAATTTGCGACAATAGCTTTAGCCTGCGCCGGAATCATTACCGGATTGTTGGTTCCATCAATCATACGCATTTTATTGCCGGACCATTTGCTGATTTTGGTCAATTGAAACTCTATTGCTTTTTCTTCGATTTGAGGATAATAACTCTTGCTTAGTTTCAATTTTTCAATTTTAGCTTTTAATTGTTCATCGCTATTGCCCTGTGTGCGCTCATTCTCAGGCTTTTTCATCTCTGTGGCGATATCAATCGCTCTTGCACCCAGAGCAAATAATTTAGAGGTTGAACCCGATGGTGAGAACATAATCTGCTTACCAAAATATTGTTTCATCTGATTTCTTGATGCATTGATTTTAGCCCAGATATCACCATATTTTGCCTTAAGCTCCGGTTTTTCTAAAACTGCTGTTTTGAAAGCTTTTTCAAAAGAAGCACGTTTGCCCATCAAATCTGGATTCTTGAGACCGCCATGCATTCCGTTATATGCCTTCAAACTATTCATATAGCCAAAATAAGTATCCGTAAGTTCGAGTTTGCTTTCAGGGTGAGAGTCAATATACTCTTTATAGGTAGAGCCCAGCATATTGAGAAGGTCGAGGGTGTGTGGCATCGTATAATCCCTGTAGTATTCCAGCATGGAAACCGTACTGAGGCGCTGGGTGGTACCAGGGTTGCCTACTACAAACAAAGGTTCATTTTCTTTTGCTCCTGATTCGGACCAGGTATAGTGGTATTTGGTTTTCAGTGGTTTCCCATCTTCATCATATACTCTGAAGAAGGTGTAGTCAAGGCTATAACGTGGGTAAGTAAAATTATCAGGGTCACCGCCAAAGTATCCCAGATCGGTTTCGGGGGCCATGACCAGTCTCACATCAGAATATCTTTTATAAGTGTACATTTGATAGATACTTCCATTGTAGAAAGTGTGGACCTGAACTTTAATGCCGGTAGCTGTTTCATTTTCCTTTACAAGTTCGTTGATTTTTTCATTCTTCAGTTTATTTTTCTCATCGTCGTCTTTTCCGTTTGACATTGCCATAAGGATATCAGAAGTGACATCTTTCATAGCGATTAATTGATCTACAAAAAGACCCGGAACCTTTCTCTCTTCTTCCAATGTTGCTGCATAGAAACCATCTTTAGGGAGATCCTCGCCATCCTTGGTTACTTCAGTGACACTTTGACGACCACAATGGTGATTAGTCATGACCAGCCCATCTTCAGAGACGAAGGAAGCAGTACAATATGTAGAAAACCTGAGCGCTGACATCCTCATATTCTCGAGCCATTCTTCAGAAGGGGTGAAGCCATAGGTTTCTTTGAAATATTGTACAGGAGGATAAGAAAAGGTCCACATCTTACCGTTGTCAAACTTACCGTATTCCACATAAGGATAATATCCGGAATAATCATTGATTTGTGACATTGGTACATTTTGCGGAGCAACTGCTTTTGTCTCCTTGCTTTTTTTCTTCGTCATTTTTACCTGAGCGGTAGAGACGGAGATGGATAGCAAAGCCAAGAAAAGCATTCCGGCCCATTTTTTCCATGTTTGATTTACATTCAGCATAGTCTATAATTTATTGTTTAAATGAATTCTGGTTATATTCCTTTTGGAATTGATGAGGAAATTTGGTTTCATATATTTCCTTAACCTTATCCGCAAGCAGTGATTTGAGGGCATCCAAATTTTCCCCGGTATAAGCCGAAATGAAAATCCATGGTTGCGGAAAATTTCTTTGGAAGTGTTCCAGCTGTTCAGCCAGGATTTCTTTTTTCTCCGCATTGGAAAGGAAGTCATCAAAAAGATTTTTTTTATACGCATCAATCTTATTGCCCACAATCAGGGTGGGAATATCTTGGGCGCCAAGGTCATGGAGGGTCTTTTGTACGGTAATCAGCTGGTCTTCCATGCCCGGATGAGAAAGATCAACAACATGCAGCAGAAAATCACTTTCCCTTGCCTCATCCAATGTGCTTTTAAAACTTTCAACCAGATGATGTGGTAGTTTTCTGATGAATCCCACGGTATCAGAAAGCAGGAATGGAATTTTGTTTAAAGTTACCTTTCGGACTGTTGTGTCCAAGGTGGCAAATAATTTGTTTTCCACAAAGGCATCAGCACCGGAAAGCGCATTGAGCAGTGTGCTTTTCCCTACATTGGTATATCCGACCAAAGCGACTCTCACTGTGTTGGAGCGGTTTTTTCGTTGTGTAGTGTTTTGGCGGTCGATGACGGCGAGTTTGTCTTTGAGTAGTTTTATTTTTTCATTTACGATCCTGCGATCCGTCTCGATCTCCTTTTCTCCCGGACCTCGCATGCCTATTCCTCCTTGTTGGCGCTCCAGGTGCGTCCACAGGCCTCGTAAGCGTGGCAAAAGGTATTGCATCTGGGCCAGTTCGACCTGTGTTTTTGCCTGGGCAGTCTGGGCTCTTTCTGCAAAAATATCAAGGATTAGAGTACTTCTGTCAACGATTTTTCTTTTGAACATTGCCTCCAGGATATTTACCTGTTTGCCTGTAAGGTCATCATCAAAGATAACCAGGTCGATATCATGATCCTCGATGTAGTTTCTGATTTCCTCTGCCTTGCCTTTTCCTACAAATGTTCTATTGTCAGGATGCGGCAATTTTTGGGTAAATCGTTTTATCGTTTCAGCCCCGGCGGTCTCTGCAAGAAAAGCAAGTTCGTCGAGATAATCGTTGAGTTTGTCTTCAGTTTGAAGGCCATAGACAAGACCGACCAGGACAGCTCTTTCCTTCTGTCTGACCAGACCACTGCTTTTTTGTCCAATATTCCACTCAGCCAATGATTACCCGTTTTGCAGCTTCACAGCCTTCATTATTCACTCATATCCATGTTGTGGAAGACATTTGTGATGTCATCTTCTTCTTCAAGTTTGTCTATCAACTTGATGACTGCTTCTACCTGTTCTTCCGGTACATGTTTGACCACGGTGGGGATCCTGACAGCCTCAGCTGATAAGACCTCTATTCCGAGTTCCTCCAGGCCTTTCAGCATAGTGCCATATTCTGAGAAGTCAACGGTTATTTCAAGCTCGCCATCTTCTTCCTTGATTGATTCCAGGCCGTAATCGATAAGTTGAAGCTCTAGTTCCTCCATGTCCCTTCCTTCAGGGCTGATTTTTATAACTCCCTTTCTATTGAAAATAAAGTTGTGAGTTCCTGTTTCGACAACCTCACCACCATTTCTCGTAAAATGCATCCTGACGGTAGCTACTGTTCTGGTTGGATTGTCGGTAGCTGTTTCAACAATGAATGCAACTTTGTTGGGGCCATAACCTTCGTAGATGACTTCTGAATAATTTTCTGCATCCTTTGAAGAAGCTCTTTTAATGGCTGCTTCTACGTTTGCCTTGGGCATATTAGCAGTTTTGGCATTATGGATGGCGAGTCGGAGGGAGGGATTATAAGCGGGGTCAGGTCCACCGTTTTTGACTGCTATGGCAATTTCCCTGCCTAACCGAGTAAATGTCTTGGCCATGCCGGCCCATCTCTTGAATTTTCTTTCTTTCCTGAATTCGAAAGCGCGTCCCATGTTATTTTTTAAATTTAGGGTGCAAAGATACGATTTTGGGAAATATTTTGGAATGAAAGGTTGGGAAAGTTAGCGTATTAGCTATAGTTGTTATTTTGCATAAAAATGTCTGGAATGAGTTGTTCATTCATGTTAACTATCTGATATGGTTGCGTCTTGACTCTTTGGGAAACCGACAAAAGAAAATCAAAGAAGAATTTCTACTTTGCTGTCGGTACAATTATTTGCCAATTGATTGTAAATATGTTCTCTTTGCTTAAAATAAAAAAAAAGGACGAAATTTTATCGTCCTTTTATCATTCGAAAATTATACTCTGTTAGTTTTTCCCCTGTATATCAATTGGTAGAGTTTAGGGAAGTCCGGATGCAGGCCTGAAAGCCAGGATCCGGCCTGTTTTAGATTATTCAATTTCTGTTCATACAGTTCAGGTCGTCAAATGCTTCCTTGAGTCTTGCAACGAAATTGTTTTCTCCGGCTCTCAACCATACGCGGGGATCGTAGAATTTCTTGTTAGGCTTGTCATCGCCTTCGGGATTGCCAATTTGTCCCTGGAGATATCCTTCATTGGTCTTGTAGTAATTCTTTACACCCTCCCAATAAGCCCATTGCATATCCGTATCGATATTCATCTTGACTGCGCCATAGGATAATGCTTCCCGAATTTCTTCTCTACTGGATCCACTTCCCCCGTGGAAGACGAAGTTGATGGGTTTCGGTCCTGTATTGAATTTTTGTTGTACATATTCCTGAGAATTGTGCAGGATGATTGGTTTCAATGTTACATTTCCCGGCTTATAGACACCATGTACATTGCCAAAGGCTGCTGCAATTGTAAAACGGTCGCTCACCTTTCTAAGTTCTTCAAAGGCATAGGCAACTTCTTCAGGTTGGGTATATAACCTACTGCTATCTACATCGGAATTATCCACGCCATCTTCCTCGCCACCGGTTACACCAAGTTCAATCTCCAGCGTAATGCCGATGGCTGCCATTCGTTTCAGATAAGCTACGCAGGTACTTATATTCTCATGGATTGGTTCTTCTGACAGATCGATCATGTGAGAACTGTATAGTGCCGTGCCGTGTTTTTCAAAGTGCCTTTCACTTGCCTCGACCATTCCGTCGATCCAGGGTAGGAGTTTCTTGGCACAATGGTCGGTATGTAGAATGACAGGGACTCCGTATGCTTCAGCGAGCGTATTGATATGTGCGGAGCCTGCAATAGCGCCGAGAATGGCAGATCGCTCATTCTCATTTTTAAGGCCTTTCCCGGCATTAAAAGCAGCACCGCCGTTAGAAAACTGGATTATCACCGGAGAATTGACCGCCTTGGCTGTTTCAAGAACAGCGTTGATCGAGCTTGATCCGATGACATTGACCGCCGGATAGGCAAATTCGTTTTCCTTTGCATAGTTCAAAGCGTCTGTAACTTCGTCACCATGAAGTACACCGGGTCTGAATCTGGTGGACATAAGCAAGTTTATTTTTTGTAAATTTTAGCAATCGGTTATTTCAAAGACCAAAGCTAAGTAAAATTATTCGATTCCTTTATTGATCAGATATTTTTCAGCTTCAAGAGCGGCCATACAGCCTGTTCCTGCCGATGTGATAGCCTGACGATAGACATCATCCTGCACATCTCCTGCTGCAAAAACACCTTCCACATTGGTTTTGACAGTTCCCTGGATGGTTTTGATATAACCGCCCTCCTTCAATTCGATGTAGCCGCTGAAAATATCCGTATTGGGTTTGTGCCCGATAGCGATGAAGAATCCCTTGACAGGCAACTCAAATTCTTCTTTGGTTGCGTTGTTGTATAATTTTACACCTGCCACTTCATCTTCTCCCAGGATTTCTACCGTTTCGGTATTGAAGTGAACCTGAATCTTTGGATTATCCATAACGCGCTTTGCCATAATCTTGGAAGCCCTAAGAAAATCTTTCCTAACAATAAGATGCACCTTTGGGCACAACTTGGCAAGATAGGTAGCTTCTTCAGCTGCAGAATCGCCACCTCCCACAACGGCCACCTCCATGCCACGGAAGAAAAAGCCATCACATACAGCACATGCAGACACCCCCCTGTTCATCAGCCGCTCCTCTCCGGGAGCCCCAAGCCATTTTGCGTCGGCTCCGGTGGAAATGATAACCGTATGGGCCAGTATTTCTTTTCCACTTTCATCCCAAGCCTTGTGGATAGGACCTGAAAAATCCACTTTGGTTATATTTTCATAATGTAATTCGGTATCGAATCTGGCAGCCTGCTGTCTGAACAGTTCTACTAATTCAGGTCCCTGTACTCCATCCGGGAATCCGGGAAAATTCTCTACATCAGTAGTAATTGTCAATTGACCTCCCGGTTTGTTACCGGTGTACAAAACCGGATTTAAACCGGCTCTTGCTGCATAGATAGCTGCTGTGTAGCCTGCCGGTCCGCTGCCTATAATCAGGCACTTTAATACTTTTGATTGTTCCATTGTTAATTATTTTCCAGATAATACAATGTAATTTTTGCATAAAAGTTTGAAAAAAAGAAAACTTAATTTGGTTGAAGAGTTGTGGATATAATAAATGCCATACAAATTATCGAGTTAATAGCAACTCCATATCTTGGTTGAGGTGAATAATTGATTGTGCTTTTTGTCGGTACAGACTTACTCTTGATTGGTGGGTATACCGGAAAGTAATAATAAACATTTTATAAAAATAAGATAATCAACGTTGTATACATGGCGCATTTGTTATGAAAAAATGGTGTATTAAGTGCAAAGCTGTTTACGATTCTAAACTAAGTCTTAGTGAGGTAAACTGTACAAAAGCATAACAATTGTTTTTATGCCTGCCGGTTGAGGATTAATCATTTATTGAAATCTTTGTCTGTAAGCTTTGTAGTTTGCGGCTTAGTGGACATTTTTTAGGCTCAAAATCGCCATAAGTCTTGTTGTACCTATCTTTGAAGTCAATCAAAGGTTATGAATATATAAAGTGCTATGCATGGGCGATCCTTTATAGTAATTATACCAAACTAAATCTTGTTATTTGGCAGTGCTCATTTCTCACCCGTTTCCATATCCTTCCTGATCAATTCCATGAGGTTTTCAATCACATCCTGATCATAGCCGATATTTTCAAGTGTATACTTTGCCTTTTCATAGAAAGCAAGGCGGCTTTCATAAATTTTTGTTAGCTGAGCAGCCATATTGTCACTTTCCATGGTTTGAAGCAAAGGTCGGTCATCATCCATACCTTTCAGCCTTTCAATGATCTCCTTTATCGGGGTTTTGAGAAAGATGGTCGTTCCTGTTTTGTTCATGAAAGCCATGTTGTCATGATGAGTCGGAGTGCCTCCACCGGTACAGACTATGGCATAATGTGCATCGCCAAAGTCAAGTTCACGGAGATATTTTGATTCCAAAGCTCTGAAACCGGCTTCTCCTCGCGTTCTGAATATTTCAGTAATGGATGAATTTTCTTTTTTGCGGATGTAATCATCCAAATCGACAAATGGAATATGGATATGTCTGGCAGCTCCTAAACCAATCGATGACTTACCAACGCCCATCATACCGATAATGTAATAAATTTTTGTCATAATGCAGGTAGATGTATTAAAAATGTGTTAGTTATTCTGCAAATTAAACAATAATTATTAAAAAAAATCGAATGTTCCCCAATTTATTTTGGTCTAAATCGACCAATCTACGTTTTAATTGAATATTGAAGTTATTGTAATTTTGTCTAATTTGTTGTAACCCATTCTGATATGCCTCTTATTTGACCTGATTTCAATGCTTATTTTGAGAAGTTAAATTTTTAGGTTGGAATCAGGATGTCCGGTAAGTTTAACTATTAATACATTTTATTATTATTTTTGAAAGGGAATGTGATTTTCTTAGTATAACAACCGTTCTGTGGTTTTTGATAGTAATTTGCCTGTATTTCTGAAATCTGTTTAATTTAGCATCATGAATGGAATTATCGACCAAAAGGTTTTCGCTTTTAGATCAAAGCTTGAAGAACTTGCCAAGGATGTTCATCATCTGACAGTGATGATCGGGCACGAGGAACTGGCAGAAACCATAAGCAACCTTCGCAACAGAATAAATGAACCCTTCATGTTCGTTATTGTCGGCGAAGTGAAAGCAGGGAAGAGTAGTTTTATCAATGCCTTGCTTGATGTAGGAAAGGAAGTGGCCATGGTCGCTCCACAGCCCATGACAGATACGATTCAGCAGATAGTATATGGAGAAAAGGAGGAAATAATCACAATTAATCCTTTTTTGAAAAAAATTACTCAGCCGGTCGATATATTGAAAGAAATTGCAATTGTTGATACTCCCGGAACCAACACCATTGTGGAGAAGCATCAGGAAATTACCGAGGGATTTATTCCGGGCAGTGATCTCATCGTGTTTGTATTTGAAAGTAAGAACCCCTATCGTCAGAGTGCATGGGATTTTCTGAATTTCATCCATTCAGATTGGCAAAAGAAGGTAATATTTATTTTACAGCAAAAAGATTTGATGGAGCCTGCAGATCTTCTTATTAATATGGAGGGAGTCAGGAAACAGGCTGAGAGCAAAGGGATGAACCAACCGATTGTATTTGCTGTATCAGCTAAAATGGAATTAGATGGTAATAAGGAGGTAAGTGGATTTCGGGAAGTGCGGGAGTATATTGCCGCTAATATTACCGGAGGTAGAGCCCCTTATCTCAAGCTGGAAAATGTCCTGACCACCTTAGTAAATATTCAACATAGGATCGGCCATGGCCTGGAATTGCGAAGGGAACAGTTTGTAGCTGATACTGCCTTCCGAAAAGATATTACAGAATCGCTTGACCAACAGGAGGTCAGAAGTGGTAAGCATGTGGAGATGCTCATCGAGAATATCCTCAATGCTTATGATAATGCGACGGGAAAGGCAGTCAAGGAACTTGATCACGGGCTTTCCTTCCCGGTAATGTTGAAGCGATCCTTTTCTTCCATTTTTTCGAAGAAATCCACCCTTAAAGTCTGGTTGCAGGGTGTTGCCGGGCAACTTGAGGATGATCTCAATAATGAGTTGCGCAAAAAGCTGAATGATGGGGCAGGAGATGTGGCTGAGAGCATCCATCAAATGGCTAAAATGATTCAGTTGAAGGTGCAGAACAGTAAAACCATCCTGAAAGATGATCAGGATATTTTTTCAGATATTTCAGAAAGACGAAGCTATATTATGACGGATCTTCAGAATACCTTCAATAGCTTTCTTCAAAATTCAGATAATTTCAAGGATCAGACCTTATTCCCGGATCAAAGCGGCGTTTCTGCCAATATCGCAACCGGTAGTGGTATCGCTGTGATAGGATTGATTATCGCAGGGGTGACTCATGGCGCCGTATTTGATGTCACCGGAGGCCTTCTGACTGCTGTAGGTCTGTTGTTTGCGGGCGTAACGACGATGGTCAAGAAAAATAAGATCATGTCCAATTTTAACCAGGAGATCAAAAAGGGAAAGGAAAAACTGGAATCTGAAATCAGCACTCAATTGATACAGTATATTTCACATTTGAGGCACCGTATTGAAGACAACTTTAACCGATTTGATCTTATGTTGGCTCAGGAAGAAAAACAGATCGAAGCTATCGATGGAGCCTATAAAGAAGTTAAAGGCAAGCTTGAACAATCCGGAAGTGAATTGCACCGTATGCTTAATTGAGTTGCATGGCCAACAAGCTCAAAACTTTCTGACCCCTTGTCCTTGAATATAACCATCGACTATGTCGTCCACCTCGCTGACTGTAAGCGGGAACCAGTCTTCCTTACTCAGGTTTTTCAATACAAGACGTTCTTTCAAGGATAGAGTCCCATCTATGATCATACCGAATATCATCAAATGGCTTATCAACAGATCATCCTGGGTATTTCCTGTCAGGAGATTTTCGGCTTTGATTTCTTTCGTTGTTCTGAGCGATAAGTCAGGTATGCGTAAGAGAATAGCTTGTATGAATGCGTACAGGGAAAAATTATATTGTCTCTTTTGTTGGGCAATAAAATTAATGAGGTCGGGAAGTTTTTGCCTGATGGCATAAAGTTGCTCATCCCTTATGTCTTTCATGAAATCGTTGATTGCCGAATATGATGATATTCGCAGTTTCGTCTCCTTGATGACAAGGTGGCTGGACCATGCATCCCAGAAAGCATATATCGGCACCCCAACAAGGTCTGTAACAATCCTGAGGGCATAACGTCCCAATAACCTTCTGACTATGAATTTGGCAGCTACATTGGTCAGGCTTGCTTTGATCTTGTTGAATAGAAAAAGGGCGTAATAGGATAATCTCGTCATACCGACATAAGGGTCAATCCCCAGTGACATCATGTGGCTGGACGGAATTTCAAGGCCTGCTTCCGTGAGAAGGTCAACTTGTTCGTTGTAATCTCTGCTGTGGACTGACGGGAATCGATAGATTCTGCACAGTGTCCTTACCGCACGGATATTCACCACATTTAATAACCAGATCTCCGGAAAAATAATTGCAATAGCATACACGAAGTATGTGATGTCATAATCAATGGATATTCCCCAAAATTCTATGTGTGTTGGTTTGAAAAAGGCGGTCAGGTGATAGGGCAGTATGACAATCAAAACCGCTGTGGCACCAATTAGTGCTGATATAGTGTAAGTAATCCACTGAAGTTTCCTTATTTTCTTTTTTTGATCTTTGTTGAGCACATGCCCGAATTGTTCAGGCGCTTTCAAATCCGATGTGCCCCGGCTGATGAATTGTGCGCCAAGTCTGAATGGCAGTCCTCGTTTGCTGTTTTTTTTATTACTTGACATGCTAAATGAAGTCAAAAATAAAAATTGTCCCGAATTGCACGGTTCAAATTATTTGCGATTTTATGGTTAGGGCGCACCTGATGAAAATAAGATAAATTGGTGTTTTATATTTGTAAAAAATTTATTTTGTGCTAAAATTCTTTATCTTTATAATTCAATGGGTTGTCGACACTCAGGACTGGAATCATTTTTTTGAAATCTGAATTTGTGTATTTGTATGAAAACAATCATTTATCATAATTCCAGATGCAGTAAGAGCAGGGAAGGTCTTTGTCTATTGGAAGAATTGGGTGAGGATATTGAGATCAGGAATTATCTCAAAGAACCTCCAACTTATGAGGAGTTGGAGAATCTTCTCACAATGCTCAATGCCGTCCCTTTGGATATCATACGGCAAAAAGAGGCACTCTTTAAGGAATTGTATGAAGGTAAACACCTGACACATCAGGAATGGATCAAGGCAATGATCGAGCATCCTGTCCTGATAGAACGTCCAATTGTGGTGAAAGGCAATAGAGCTGTTGTAGGCAGACCACCCGCCCGGATACGTGAACTATTGTGAAATGTCCGGGTGAAAGAGAGTAGAAAAGTCTTTACGGAATTGCTTGATTGAAAACTTAGTTACCTTTAAATTTACCTGATAATTCAAACATAATGTCCTATGGAGAATAAATCGAATGATGCAACACCTCTGAGACCTGAAGGAGAACGTATATTGAATGCTCCAATGGTTGAGATGGATTTGGAGAAGTTTATCGGGCAGATTCGCAGTGAATCAACATGGGCAAACAGTGACCACAATTCTATTACTATCTATAAAAGTGATATAATGAGGATGGTCCTCATTGGATTGCATAAGGGCTCTGTGATCAAACCGCATCAAACATCTTCAGCTATCAGCGTTCAGGTCCTGGAAGGATTGATCCGGTTCCATACGGAGGAGAAGTCCATTGATTTGTCCAAAGGGAAGATGGTGGCGTTGCAGCCTAAGATTCAACATAGTGTCGAGGCTTTGGAAGAAAGTTTTTTCCTGCTTTCGTTTGCTAATGGTTAAATAGCCAATAAACATGAGTCTGCCCGGTTAATCTTCCATCCTTGCAACTACTTCTCTGACGATAGCTGCCAGTTTTGGCGCTGCTTCATTAGCTGCTTTCAATACATCTTCGTGGGAAATATCACCGGCATGTCCCGGTGTGCCTAAGTCCGTGATGATGCTGGCAGCAAAAACCTTCATGCCGGCATGTACTGCTACGATGACTTCCGGGACAGTGCTCATACCCACCGCATCGCCGCCGATGATGTGCAGCCATTTATACTCGGCACGGGTTTCAAAGGTCGGTCCCTGCACGCCTACATAGACACCCTCATGCACCTTGAGATTAAGGTCGGAAGCTGCCTGGTGAGCTATCTTTAGCAATGACAGGGAATACGGTTCACTCATGTCAGGGAATCTCGGTCCCAACCTTTTGTCTGATGGGCCACGTAAGGGATGTTCCGGAAATTGGTTGATATGATCCCGGATCAGCATAATGTCGCCGACCTGGAATGCAGCATTCATACCTCCTGCTGCGTTGGATACAACAAGTGTCTGTACACCCAGGGCTTTCATTACACGAATGGGAAAGGTTACAGTTAACATATCATAACCTTCATAATAATGGAAGCGGCCCTTCATCATTACACATTGCTTCCCGCCAAGTTTGCCAAATATCAATTTCCCTTCATGACCGATGACGGTGGAAACAGGAAAGTGGGGAATGTCGGTATAATTCAGTTCGCTACTTACTTCGACTGCATCTGCAAGCGTGCCTAAGCCGCTTCCGAGAATAATGCCTACCGTAGGCGATTCGTTAATCCGATTGCTGATGTAGGTGGCGGTTTCATTGATTTTTTCCAATAGATTCATGTCGTATGTGCTTAATGGCGCCAATAAATGTAGGGCAATATAATGAATATGACTGATAAATTTTTTCGTGATTTGAAGTCAAGATTGGCTCTTATTTCAATGCAAGATTATAAAATGCAGTAAATAAATAAAATATGCATGATAAAATAACCGTATATTTTAATCATATATCAGGTTGCACCCAAAACTCATTAGAGATGTTTGCGACAAATTGTTCCTCGTAGTGGAACCTGTTGTTGCAAAAGACTCTGCTTTCGATTGCTTCCAAACCTTTGGTCATATCAGAATAATAAATCTTACGCTTGTTGTACATGGGCATTTTTTTGTTCTTTCTCATTCGAAATCCGGGATAAATACCCGTCTTTTCATTTTATCCTTGTCTGTGGAATTCAGTTTGATTAAAGCATTCTTCTTCCCTGTACGATCATTGTACAGCTCTTTTTGTAGATCATCAGATTTTTCAAATACATTTGGTGTCTTTTAGCTTAAGGTTGATTGAAGCTTCAGATATCTATAAATCGCTTTTTTGCATCCGCCGCATTCCCTCAATTCCTGAGTCCTTGATTATTTCATTCATTTTAATTCTCGCTGAACAGCCTGTTGATGCATAAATTGCTTGTTATATATGCTCCTGCATTGACTTATGATATATTAATCATCTAATTAATGCATTTTTTTTAAATCAACTTTTGACAGACTATTCTTTCCGGTTCATTTTCTCACTTCTTTGCAATTTGAAGGCTTGAGGAGCACTTTATATATTCTTGCTATTCAATAATTTATTTGGTAAAACATAAAGTGTTGCTACAACACGCGATGGATATTTGAATTTTCTTTTGAGTCAGTTTTTTCTTAAATGAGGTGCACTAAATTACCCTGCTTCTTATAAAATGTGGGTTGCACCAAAAATTTTTGGACTATTATATTAATTCATCTGGGTAAAATTTCTCGAAAACTTCAGAATAAAGCTAGTATTTGCGGGATTCCTTTTGCTTTTCAGTAAATTTACTTGGTTGTTTTTTCAACCTTTTTACTTAAAAAACCTCTTCAGGTTCAGGTTCCAACCCGACCTGCTGTCGCCACATGGCGTAATACAAGCCTTTTTGATCCAAAAGTTCAGTATGCTTACCGGACTCGACGATTCGCCCGCTTTCAAGTACATAGATGCGGTCACAATGCATAATGGTACTCAGGCGATGAGCAATGAGAAAGGTAATTCTGCCTTCATTACCCGGCAGGTGCTCAATGGTTTCGTTAATTTCCTCTTCGGTTAGACTATCTAAGGCAGAGGTGGCCTCGTCAAAAACCAGCAGATTGGGATTGCGGAGTAGCGCTCTGGCTATAGAAATTCGCTGTTTTTCACCACCTGAGATTTTTATACCGCCTTCACCGATGGTAGTGTAGATGCCCTTATCTGCTCTGTCCAGCAAACTATCTGCAGCCGCCATTCTCAAGACCTTTTCCAATTCTTCGTCTGAGGCATCCGGCTTGACGAAAAGCAAATTGTCGCGGATAGTACCTGCGAAGAGATGTGTCTCCTGATTGACAATGCCTATCTGGTGTCGGATATCGTTGATATCGATCGACTCTATCGGTATATCGGAATAGGCGACCCGACCTTTTTTGGGTTTATACAATCCAAATAACAGCTTTATTAAAGTACTCTTTCCGGCACCTGATGGCCCGACAAAGGCGATCTTTTCCCCTTTCCGGACATCAAAGGATATATTGGAAAGTGCAGGTTTGTTGGCACTTTGATGCGTAAAACAAACGTTGTTGAATGTTATGTTATCAATCGAGTCGATATGGACAGGTTGTTCAGGTGCCATTTCCGGTTTCCGGGCCATGAGTTGCTTAAAATTCTGCAGACTTACTAGTGTCTCCGAGTAAATATTTATCAGATTTCCTATTTCCTGTAGCGGACCGAAAATGAAGAAACTGTACATAAACAAAGAAAAGAATTCACCTACGCTTATCTTTCCAAGGAATATCAACCATGCCATAATGACTATGATACTGGTTCGTAGAAAATTTATAACTGTACCTTGAATAAAGGAAAGGCTTCGCACATATTTGACCTTCTGTATTTCAAGGTCAAGGATTCGGTTGGTGGTATCATTGAGCCGATTGATTTCCTGATCTACCAGGCCGGTACTTTTTACAAGCTCTATATTGCGCAGGGATTCGGTAGTGGAGCCGGCTAAAGCTGTAGTCTCTGAGACAATACGTTTTTGTATTTTTTTAATTTTTTTCGTCAGATATCCACTTAGCACAATCAGGACCGGGATAGTTATGATGAAGAGTGGGCCCACCGCCCAATAAACCGAAAACGAATAGATGGTGACAGCTACAATGCCTACTAATGAGACGAAAAGGATATTGATTGTGGTGGAAAGCAGTCTTTGTACATCTGTCTTGACTTTTTGGAGGATACCAAGTGTCTCGCCGCTACGCTGATCTTCAAAGTCTTCATAGGGTAGACTAAGGGCGTGTTGCAAGCCATCGTTATAAATCTCAGTACTTACTTTTTGTGTAATGAGATTGACCATATAATCCTGAAAAGCTTTTGCAATCCTGGAAACCATGGCAACGCCGATAATAGCCAGCCCAAGGGTCAAAACACCACGGATAAAGTCATCACTGGAAAATTTATCCAGATCCTTAGTATACCCATCGATTAACAATCGCATGATGTACGGATCCATCATACTGAATATCTGGCCGATCGCTGCCAGAAGCAATGTCAGTATGATCAGCCAGGTATGTTTTCTAAGATATTTTAACAGGAATGACATCAGAAAATTTACATTCAAACAAGCTAATCATCCGTTGGTTTAATCATCACAATGAATGTAGCCTAATTTATATTCATTTAATTGAAAATTTGCATTAGTTTGGTTATATTTGGCAAATATTACCATGAAAATCAATCCTCATATCTTTTAAACGAGGGTTAAATTCTTTCTTTAAGTAGGGTCTTGAAATATTTCTGTAAATAGCTGTATTTGTAATGTCAGATGCAGTGCTTCACCTGTGATGGTGATTAATCCCAAATATGAGTAATTATGGCAAAGCAGATTCCTCCACGAAAGAGAAACACAAGGAGTAATAATCCACTTACGAATCCATCTTCCGACCAGGAAGTACAGCATTCTGTTGATCCCGAAAATCGGGATGAACGTATTATTATAACCGGTATAGTCGGAGATATAACACCTGAGTATTCATTGGATGGTTTCACTCCGGTGATGTCTGTTGAATTGGATGCTTCCCGGGGAGTTGCTTCGGAGGATATTGAGGTGGATAGTAATCTGTTGGCACAGGTAGTGTTCAGTGATGGTACAGTCTGGTGTGGCTATGTCGGCGATTTGCCCGAGATTTATACTCAAATGGGCATCTCCAGAGGTGCAGGTGGATCAATGAAGCTACCCGAATTGCTTACTTCTACTTCGGATGGAAGAGGGGATGGTGGCGTTTTTCGTAGGTTGGTCAATGTATTCAGGCCCGAGGCAATGTCTTATACAGCGCATACAATCGCCCTTAAAGTTGACCGGAATATAATGGCAGCACCCGGGCTTTATACTGTAGATGCGTCTTTTCAACTCCTTCCTCTCAAGGATGGTGCAATTTTGTCTGGTACGGTACTTTTATTGTTGCACGGCACCTTGAGTTCAACAAAAGGCTCTTTTGGGGATATGACTACCGGTGGCATGTGGGAGGCAATCTACAGTAAGTATGATCACATCATTGCTCTGGAACATCATACTATTTCCGAAACACCTCTGAAAAATGCGAGGGATGTGCTGCAGGCTCTGCCACCGGGATTATCGGTAGATATACTTTCTCAGTCGCGCGGTGGCCTCATAGGTGATGTCCTGACCCGATGTGATTATCGCAACGACCATCCGGGCTATTCGAGTGATGAAAGGGCAATATTGGTTCGGGAGGATAAAACATTAGGTGTATTAGTAGATGAATTGAATGGACTGGCGAAAGAGAAAAGATTGACTGTGCGTCGTTTCATCAGGGTTGCCAGCCCAAGTGGTGGAACATCAGTGTTGGGCCAGAGGATGGATATCTTCCTCAATGCCTTTCTGAATATCACAGGGCTTGTATTCGGCGTAGGTGTAACACCGGTTTATCAGGCAGTGAGAGAGTTTATTATGGAGGTCCTTTCTCACCGGTTTAAGGCATCGGATATGCCTGGGATGTGGTCTATGGTGCCTTCCTCAGCCTACCAACGTGTCAACAACATGCAGCACGACTACCATACAGAAGTATTTGTGATTGCCGGTGACGGTAAGGCTGGCGGTAAGATAACCAATTCACTGCTGGTTATATTCACTAACCTTTATTACCGGGCGCCAAATGATTTTGTAGTCGATACTGCTTCAATGAATAAAGGTGTAAGCGGTCCATCCGGCATCCAGTATTTTCTTTCGAATACCAACAAGACTAACCATTTTGGCTATTTCAGAAATGAAGATTCCCGTTGGGCGCTGCAATATGCCTTCAGAATGGTGAATAACGGTGAGGAATCGCCATTTTCCGATGTAGGGGGCGATAAAGATTCCAGCCGCGGCATTGGTCTGGATCTTGTGATGAAACGTTATTCAACCAACAAGGTGTCGGGGACACGGCCAATTGTTATCATTCTGCCGGGCATCATGGGGTCAACCCTCTGTGACAATGTAGATGATATCTGGCTATCCATTCCCAGGATTTCTGCAGGTGCATTTGTCAATAAGTTGAATATCAATGCCACTAATATTGGAACTAGTGGAGTCATGGAGAAGTATTACAGAAAGATCGGGGAATTCATGTCTTTAAATTATGATGTTGAAGTTTTTCCTTTTGATTGGCGTAAAGACCTGACAGAATCTGCCAGGCTGCTTGCTGCGGAGTTGAAGCGATGCCTCAGTTTCGGAAAGCCGGTTCAGGTGATTGCTCATTCCATGGGCGGTTTGGTTATGAAACAACTGATGATCAAAGAAAAATCGACCTGGCATTCATTTTGCCAATCGTCATCGAATCGCTTAATACTCCTGGGTACGCCATGGCTTGGTTCACATCTGATCATGGAAGTGTTGACCGGGCATTCATCCAAGGTTAAGTTGCTGGGTCTTTTGGACAAAATTCATGATAGAGAACAGATTATGTCCACTGCCGCCGGTTTCCCCGGAGTTATCCAGTTACTGCCTATGACGGACGAAGGCTTTGGCACTTCAGTCTTTTGGGAGAATTTCAGACCTTATACCAATCATCTGGCTGTCCCTCCTTCACATATGTTTGATTTATATAATAATTACAAGCAGGAAACTGCCGGCTTCAGGATGGATGAAGCCCACCTGGATAATGTCTTTTATATTGCCGGCCATGATGAAACAACCTCCAGCTATAAAATCGAATGGAAGTTTCTACAAGGTAAAAGGTTGGTCTTTAGGTCAACAGATGCCGGTGATGGCAGCGTAACCTGGAAATTGGGCATTCCTCCCGAACTAAAAAGGTCCAACCTTTATTACAGTGAAATCACACATGGCGAATTAGCTAACAAGCAGATCATCATTGACACAATCATGGACATATTTTTGTCCGGAAAATCTTCCAGACTACCCCAAACTGAACCTGGCAGTCGGGGTATTCAACAAGAAGGCATTGTACCCGAGTTTGATTTTATACCCAACAATGATGATGAGTTGGTTGATGCTCTCTTCCAGGGCAAGATTGGCCGAAGGGAGGCGAAGCCACAGACTGAACCATTGCAGGTGTCGGTATATCATGCGGACCTGAAATATTCGTCCCATCCGGTATTGGTCGGACATTTTCTCAATGATGGTCTTTATAGCGCTGAAAAAAGTCTGGACAGTTACCTTGGGAACAAGCTAAGTGAGAGACTTCGGCTTGGCTATTATCCCGGCAATATCGGTGAATGCGAGATCACATATCAAAGTGAATCAAGGCCAAAAGGCGCATTAGTTGCCGGTTTAGGATTAGCTGATGAATTAACATCGTATCGGCTTTCCCTAACCGTCGAGAGTGCCATCATCAAATACGCATTTTTCTTTAGGGACAATTACAGCAGGAGTGAGAATAAGAGGGTAGCATCCGGGATATCTACTGTACTGGTAGGTTCATCATTTGCAGGTATTCCGATTAACGAATGCCTCCGGGCTATTTTGTCAGGTATTCAAAGAGCTAATGAAAGAATGGTTCAACTTAATATCGGGCTTCAGTTGATCCGGCAGGTGGAATTTGTCGATTATTATGAAGATCTGGCACAACAATGCTACAGTATTTTGAAGGATTTCGAGCGGAAAAGCGATGATTTCAATATTGAGGTTGCACCATTCAGAAAGGGACCCGGGATGAGGCGTCGGCTTACCCTCGGCGATACATCGAGCTGGTGGCGGACTTTCAATACAGTAACTAATTTTGATCGGCTTACCGGACGACCATCTGGCTTTACTTTCAGCCTCACCTCCGGACGCGCAAGAATAGAGCAGGGTGGGGTGACTACCGATCTGAAGCTGGTTGAATATCTGGCAAAGGAATATTCTCATAAGAACGATTGGAATCCCAGGTTGTCTAAAACTATGTTTGAACTTCTTATCCCAAATGATTTCAAAAACATCATCCGCAACCAAAGCAACATGGTATGGAAACTGGATGAATACGCGGCTCAATTTCCATGGGAATTGTTCCACGATTACAATGACATAACCAATGCACACCGGGAAAAACCTGCCTTTGTCAATACTGGTATGATAAGGCAGTTGATTACAGAAGATTTCCGGCGTAACCCGACAGTTGTTACTGAGGATAAGGCTCTGGTTATTGGGGATCCTGATTATTCGGGGACTGTATTTTCGCAACTTCAGGGAGCAGAAGAAGAGGCAAGGGTAATTGGAAAAAAGTTGGTTGAGGATAATTTTGAAGTCAGATCGATGATTCATTCCCGGGCGGGAGATATCATCACTGAGTTGTTTTCTGACAAATACAAGATAATCCACATTGCGGCGCATGGTGTATATGGAGAAGTGGCTGTGAATGATTCGAAGGAATTCAAGGCCGGGGTCGTATTAGGCAACGATGTATATCTGGAGGCTAGCATGATCAACCAGCTATCGACAATACCAGAGTTTATATTTATTAATTGCTGTTATTCTGGCGACATGACCGGATTGGATGAAAAGTATTTTAAGGAAAGGTCTGCGCTTGCAGCCAACATCGGTACACAATTGGTACGAATGGGTGTCAAGGCGGTAATTGTCGCTGGTTGGGCTGTTCATGATGGTGCTGCATTGACATTCTCGACGGAGTTGTACGACAGGATGCTGAGTGGTTTTGAGTTTGGAGAAGCTGTACTCTCTGCACGCCGTAAATGCTATGACAAGCATCCGGACTACAACACCTGGGGAGCATATCAATGCTATGGAGATTATTTCTATAAGTTGACAGGCAAATCTTCAATGCGTGTTGCAGATGCCCCTTTTGTGACAGAATCACATGCCATCATCGAACTTCAGAACGAGATTTCTCTTATTTCAGGCAGAAAAGTCGACAAGCCAATACATATGAGAATCCTGGAAGGCTTGAAGGCGAGGGTCGATGCTGGTAATGTTTCTTCCGGGGCAGTCAAGGAATTGTTTGCGAATGCCTATGCCTTGTTGGGAGAATACAAAGTTGCCGTGGAATTGTATAGTAAATTAAGGGAGGTAGAAGCGGCAGATTTTTCAGTATCATCTTTGGAGCAATATTGCAGTTTGCGGGGTAAGATCATCCTGGAGGATTTTAAAGCCGGCAGGGGCACAGACGAGGCCGGCATAGAAAGGCTGATTGAGGATATGCGGTTGATTGACTTGATAGGTAATACGTCTGAAAGAAAGGCACTGAAGGGCTCTCTTTACAAGAGGCTTTCCTATATCCGTAAAGAAGATGCTAAAAAGAAGAGAAGCTGTCTGGGCCTGATGAAGTATTTTTTCGGTGAAGCTTTTTGCCTGATGAGGAGTATGGAAGAAGCTGATCGGGTTTATTCCCTGACTAATTATCTGTTGGCGGCCTATCTGGAAAAGGGCAGAATAGAATGGAAAGATATTCAGAAGCTCGGCATACAGGGTTATTCAGAGGTCATCGAAATGCTGAATGGCTATGCTGACAGACTTAAGTCGGACAGTGAAAAATATAAAGATTATTACAGGGCTAATGCATTGGCCAAGATATATCTTGTAAGAATGCTTTATATCGATAAACAGGAGTCCCTAGATCAGGAAATCACAATATATCGAAAGGCATTAATGGATTCTTTGGTCAGTTTTGCCAATCTGAAGCAAATTTTGGGTGAAGTGGAGTTCCTTGACTATATTACCGGGATGCTCCCCAAAAAGGATAAAAAGAAAATCGAGGCATTGATCAAGGTAAAGGTGGATGTGGCAAGCTTATTGACTTAGACGTTTTCTGCAACTACTTCTATCAACATCAACTGCCAAGCAGCATCTGGCAGCAAAGGGAAAATTGAATTAATGGTACGGAAAACCGACTCAATACAAGATCAGTAATACTATACCGCCTTTAGTCAGTCAGAGTCTAGAAACCTTCCTTGATAATGTGGCTTTCGGCAATTCCTAGTGAAGCGAGATGACGCTGGACAGCATCCATCATAGGCGGTGGACCGCACAGGTAATAATAATGCCTTTGCGGATCTGAATTTTTTCTGATTAATTCAGCAGTAATAAATCCGTGTTCGTAGCCCGGAATCTTCTCATCAGATAAAACATTGATGAATTTATCCCCCAGCAATTTCTCAAAACGATCTGCATCAATGATGTCAGCTTTGGTTTTGTTGGCAAATATCAGTTTATTGCCACCTAGTTTGCCTTCAGCTTCCAATTGTTTCAGGATGGCGATGAATGGAGTGATACCGGCACCACCGGCGATGAATATACCTTCACCGGCATAATGGATATCTCCATATACATCATAAAGATTGATTTCATCACCTGCATGAAGTTCACGGAGGTAGTTGGTGACGCCGTTGTGTGCCTGATAGGTCTTGATGGTAAATTCGATAGAATCATCCGAAGGCAGGGATGTGAAGGTAAAGGTTCTGATCTCTTTATCCCATCCTTCCTGATTGATCGATATATCGACAGCCTGCCCCGGAGTGTATATCAGACCTTCTGGACGTTCTGCCACGATGCGCAGTACATCGTGTGTAATAGGGGCAATTGATTTTATTTTTACTTTATGGGCCATTTTACTTAATTTTTATTTATACATAGGATAAAAACTCATTTCTTACGGAATCCTCCTCAAATCGGCCGGAAAGCATTGATGTGATCGTTTTACTATTGGTGTCCTTGATGCCTCTTGAAGCCACACAAAGATGATCGGCTTCTATCATTACTGCTACATTGTCGTGTTGCAGGATTTCCTTCAACGCATCGGCAATCTGGATGGTAAGCCGTTCCTGAACCTGCGGCTGCTTTGCATAATACTGGACGATACGGTTGAGCTTGGATAGTCCGATGATCTTGTCATCAGGAATATAGGCCACATGTGCTCTTCCAATGATAGGTACAAAATGGTGTTCACAATACGAAAACAAAGTAATATCCTTTTCAATCAACATTTTGTTGTATTGATACTTATTGTCAAACAGACTAATTACGGGCTTATTTGCCGGGTTCAATCCGCTGAATACTTCCTTGACATACATTTTTGCGACTCTTTCTGGAGTATCCATAAGGCTGTCATCCGAAAGGTCCAGCCCTAATGCATCCATAATTTGAGCAAAATGGTATTTGATTTTCCTGATTTTCTCTTCATCGGTCAATCCGTTGAATTCTGGTGAATGCTTTGTTTCGGATGAGACTTCTCTATGGTTTAATGGAATTGTCTTTTGCATGACTTACAGTTCGTTTACAATATTCATAACGTTGTTGACCATAGCGTCACAATATATCAGGTTAAATGCAAACAGCTCCTCACCGATATAATTCTTTTCAATGATTTCGCGCAGCATGTTTTTAGCACGATTGACCCTTACCTTAACATTCGCTTCCGAGATATCAAGTAATTCGGCCGTTTCAGCTACATTCAACCCATTGATTTCACGAAGGGAAAAAGCCATCCTGTAGTCGAAAGGGATTTCGCTGAGTGCTTTTTCGATAATTTCTCCCAATTCCTTGTTATGAACAATCCTTTCTGTATCATGGCCGGAGTGGGAAAATAGCGGTTTTGAGTTATCATTTATATCTTGCATTACTTCATTTTTATAGCTTAATTTTTCCTTTTTTCGAAAACAATTATTTAACATGATACGGAAAAGCCAGGTCTTGAAATTGGCTATGCCTTTGTATTGGCCAAGATTTTTGTAGGCATCGATATAGGTATCCTGCATTAGATCCTGTGTATCATCGTGGTTGTAGTTGTAGGCGCGCCCCAATTTATAGAGAAAAGGGTTGTAACGTCTTACTATGATTTCATATAAAGATTTTTCTCCGTTGAGGATCCGTGATATAATTTCTTTTTCATTCAATATGTCGTGTATTACCATTTTACCCCGTAAAATTTTAGTTTGAGTAACATTAATATGTTTATTGTCAGGTAAATATTTTATTCTCCCGATATGTTTATAAGATTAGAGTAAATGGGAAAGAAAAAGGTTACAAAAAATGTAATTTATTTTTTGTGGATTTTTGTAACCTCTTCTAAATGAATAATATGGATCTTTATAATTTATTCTGATGCCTTTACCAGATTAGACAGTGAAAATGCAGCAATTGCCATGACCAGATCTCGAACTGCCACATCGACATGATTCCAACCGGCGAGTAAGGACAATGCTATTATGATCAGCCAGGCCGCAACGACCAGACCTCCTGTTTTTGGTTTGGTAAATACTATAATTCCGGCGATGATTTCGATTACGCCAACTATCATCATGAAAACCGATCCGGAGAAGGGAAGTATCTCCTCAAAGCCGGGGTTGATGTATGCAGTCCAGTCGGTAAGCATGTTCAGGAATTTATCGGTACCCGCCGCGATAGGTAGGATGGTGAAAGTGTATCTCAATAAATGGGTTGTTTTCTTTATGATGGTTTCGTTATATGTTGCCATTTTGTTGTTACTTATTTAGGTTAGAAAAACACCGGGGAAATTCAACCATTATCCCCGGCCGGATACTAGATGTGATCAATTCACTAAGAGAAAGATTTATTCGAACAAGGAAGTCGTGAATTTTCTCTGAATAGATAGCGATTAGAATTTTTCAGGGAATTGTTTAGCAATACCTTCACTGAGGTCGTCTGCCATCATAAGCATATGTTCATTTGCCTCATCGAAAACTTTGATTGCTTTGCTGTAATCCTTCTGAAGCAGGTCAACAGCATATTCTGTAGTTTGATCAATGTGTGTCTTCATCATGTGCCGCATATCTTCCTGCTTCCAGTTTGGATTAGCATTAGCAAGGAAGTCTGCGATATCCTGAGCATTCTTGTACCAATCATTCAAGGCGGTTGTCAAAGCTTCGTTATTTCCTTCCTTAGCAGCAGTAAGCACCGGGACGGCTCCTGTGATGTGATCGGTCAATAATTTAGTCAACTGACCACCTGCATCCTCTCCATAGTATGGAATGATAGCGGCTCCAATATCTTTTTGGTTTTGCAATAGCCTGTTCAAAGGGCCATTCAGCCCGTCCGGATTGTTGAAGAATGCGTCCACGGTTGAATATGTCCATTGCATGTGGTCACTCCAGAGTTTTCTCATATTGGCATTGAGTACCTTATAGCTGGCTGTAGCAGTCGGGTCAATACTTTCCTTGCTACAACTCTGGAAAGCAAATGTCATAATGGCTGCTGCGATAAGGATTCCTGCATATCTATTTATGCTGCTTAATTTGAAGTTTTTTAATGCGTTTTTCATGTTTATAAATTTTAAATGTTATTAATTTTTGTACTTTGATTTTGGGGGTGCTGATGTTTAGCTATTGATTTCCCCGGCCGATTCATGTCAGCTTCTTGTTTTCAGTGATTTTAGTGCACAAATTATTTTCGCTGAAACCTGTAAGTATGGTTTAGAATTTTTCGGGAAACTGGAGGGCGATTCCTGAGGATAACTGGTCGGCGAGGTGAAGTAGCTGGCTGTAAATTTCATCGTATGCTTCTATACTTCCCTGGTAATTTCCATTCAAATGGTTAGTTGCTTCGCTTAGTGTCAGATCGATATACTCCTTCATATGTTCCTTCATATGGTGAGATTTCCAGTTCATCGGATTGGCAGTACTAAGAAACATCGCTATTGCATCGCCATTCTCATACAATGAGTCAATCATTAGGTTCAGGTCATCGGTATTTCTTGATTTTGTTGCGGTAAATACATTTCTTGCTATTACAATGTGTTCTTTCAGTAAATATGTCAGTTTGTCGCCGGCTTCTTCGGAATAGTATGGCTTGATGGCTTCTCCAATATCTTCCTGATTCTTAAGGAGTCTGGTGAAATCAACTGCTGTGCCGGGAGCATCTTCTGCGATATCAATTATTAAATTCCTTGTCCATGTTGCATGATCACTCCATAACTTTCTCATGCTATTGCTGAAGATTTTATATTTTGTACTGTCTAATGGGTTGGTTTCTATATCGTCCTTGTGACAGCTCTGTAGCGATACCAGAAGGATCAGGAATGCCGCAAAACGTTTAATTTGAGTTTTGATTATTATAGATTCCTTTTGCTTTGTCCCTTTTATTTTATTTGATGTTATTGTTGTTTGCATTTTATTAGAGTATTATGGCTAATAAGAGGTTACTATTTATTGAATTTTATTACGGATTTTTTCTCTGATTTATTCGTATTTTAATATCCAATATGTATTCACGACAGATAATCAAATTGATGTATCTCATTATTTCAGTTCTTTCCTTTCGTAACTTCTTACATTTTGATTAGAGTATTAAGGATAAAAAAAGGTTACAGGTATTAGAAAAATTTTTTTGAATGATTACGTATAAGACAACTTATTTTGTTGAATAGCCTTCAAAAAATGACAAATTTCATCCTTAAAAGGACCATGCTCAGGTCGGTTTGTATCAAAAGGTGCAGGTTGACAATCGGTAAAGTTTTGTAGATCTTATAAAAGGTTTCCTGTTTCACAGGGGCGCCTACGATTGCCAGAAACGATCAATATATTCCCATCTCAACCGATCATGGATATTTTGGAATTAATGGCTGGCTGTCTCCGAATATTCAATATCAGAAGTGGAAACAAATGCCATCCACATTGTGGTAAAACTAAATACCTTACTTTTATATTACTAAAATAGTTTTTAAAAATTCTTTTCTTTTTGAATCTTCAAATCATTTCTTTATCTTCGTTTACTTAAATCACCTAAAATGAATAGAAGAACTTTAGTAAGTTTCGACTGGGCATTAAAACGCCTCCTTCGTAATAAGGCCAATTTCAACATCTTAAGCGGGTTCCTTTCAGAATTACTCTTTGACGATATATGTGTCGAAGAGATATTGGAGTCCGAAGGCAATCAAGATTCTGACCGGGATAAATTCAACAGGCTTGACCTTCTGTGCCCAAACCAACGTAATGAATTTATTATCATCGAAGTTCAATATCACGATGAGTCAGACTACTTCCATCGTTGTCTGTATGGCACCTCCAAGGTCATCACGGAATACATCAACAAAGGAGAACCATATCATCAGGTCAAAAAAGTATATTCGGTTAATATTCTGTATTTCGACCTGGGACACGGCGACGATTATATTTATGTCGGAAAAACCAAATTCACCGGATTACATAACAAGTCCAACCTAACTTTATCGCCCACCCAACAAAAAAAATTTGACAAATCAGAGCCATTTGAAATTTTTCCAGAATATATATTGTTGAAAATAAATAACATTTGATAATGTCTCCAGAAATACGCTTGATGAATGGATTTATTTCTTAAAAAACTCTGAACTTCCGCATAAGTTTCATGCTAAAGGCTTATCAGAAGTATCAGAAACACTGAAATACGACAAAATGGATAAAGTTTCAAAACAACAATATGACCAATATCTCAAAAATATGAGAATCTCTCAGGATGCTTTGGATACCGCTTTGGAGAAAGGTTTAATCAAAGGTCGCCTGCAGGAAAAAATCGATATTGTGCTGAATTGCCTTTCTAATGGCATAGACATTCACCTGATAGCTAATATAACCAACCTTTCTGAAGAGGAAGTCGAAAAAATAATCAGGGAGCATAAGGACCAAATTTAATTTCCTCCTATCTTGTATGAATTTTACTCTAAAAAAGTATTTAAGCTTATAAGCCACCCTTTAAGTAAATCTTTATTCATGCCGGAGAGGGTCATGCCTTAGCAGGATTATATCGACTCTCCTCCGATACCTGACAGGAAGATTTATTTATTCGCCGGAAATCAGGATAGAGCCATTAGAGTTGCCAATTATTTATTCCATTTTTAGCACAGACAAAGCAAAAGGAATCAACCCGTATAATAGGCTTATTGTCACCCTCATCAAAAGCCCATTTCATCCTATAACCGGATACATGGACTGCGTCCATGTTATACTCCGGAAAATGGGGTGCAGTTACTGGGTTAGTTACCATCCACCCAAAGTCCCTGGACATAGATTTTTTTTTAAATATGCGCATTTTGCGTTATCTTGTATCATATTTCCACTGTTATGAAGTCGTTCCATATGATTTTTATTGGCCTGTACTGCCTGGCCGCACTTTATTTTACCTATTTGTCATTTACAACAATGTTTGTTTATTTTTCCAATAAATCAATGGGATTCCAGGAGTCTTTTCTGGAACCGGGCAAGAATCTTATTTTAGCACTTTTATTCATCTTTTTTACTGCTGCTTCATGGTTTTTGCTGAAGAGTCCCAATTATCATAAATTAGGGATGATTGTATTTTATATTCCAATTGTAATAATTGGTTTATATATCTTGTGGGCTGTCATCATGCTGATAGGATCAGGAGGTAAATGGAATTGATTTGGCATATTGGGCCTCTTTTTTTTGTACTAAAGGCATATTGTTGAAGTTATTGATGATATAGCATAAAATTTCATTTCTCCGAAAATTGCTCTTATTTTTGGCGCCAAAATTTTGAAATGGAGTTGAATTATGTTTCTGCAGCTGAAGCCTTATCCCTGATTAAAAGCAATAGCCGTGTATTTCTGCATGGCAGCGCATGTACTCCTGTTTATCTATTGGAAGAGTTGGCCAAAAATGCCGGTAACTATAAGAATGTAGAACTGGTTTTCATTTCCCTTCAAGGTCCTGAGATGGAGATTGCCAAGCCGGAATATGCAGATTCATTCCATGTCAACAGTCTTTTTGTCAGTGCTCCGGTACGTGGGGCTGTCAATAGCGGTTTTGCTGACTTTGTTCCTGTCTTCCTGAGTGATATTCCGGATTTGTTTAATGATGGAATCTTCCCGATTGATGTTGCCATCATACATGTGACACCACCGGATGATCATGGATATTGCTCCATGGGAGTATCTGTCGATATAGCACGTGCTGCGGTCAATAATGCAAAAAAAATCATTGCTCTGGTCAATCCGCGAATGCCCAGGACAATGGGTGACGGGATGATCCATTATAAGCATATCGATAAGATGGTCTTTCATCCTTCTGAACTACCTGAGGTAGATTATAGTTCCAAGGTGACAGAAATCGACCGTATGATAGGCAGGAATATCGCTGAGATGGTGGAGGATGGATCCACACTTCAGTTGGGAATTGGTACTATCCCGGACTCCGTTCTGACCTACCTTGGCAACCATAAAGATCTTGGTGTACATACAGAGATGCTTAGTGACGGTATCATCGATCTCTTCCTCAATAACGTCATCAATAACCGCAAGAAGCGAATTCACCCAAATCGTATGGTGACAAGCTTTGCCCTAGGAACACGACGCCTCTATGACTTTGTGGATAATAACGCCGGATTAGCTTTTCTCGATATCGATTATGTCAATAATCCTTCTGTCATTGCAAAAAATGACAAGGTGGTTGCCATCAACTCATGCATTGAGATAGATCTTACCGGCCAGGTTTGCTCCGATAGCATCGGCACTTACCAATATAGTGGGATCGGAGGACAAATGGACTTCATCCGCGGCGCAGCTCTCAGTAAAGGCGGTAAACCAATCATTGCCATCAACAGCCGAACCAGGAAAGGACAGCCACGTATAGTCCCGACACTCAAACCCGGTGCAGGTGTGGTAACTTCCCGCGGGCATGTAAGATATGTGGTAACTGAGTACGGAGTCGTCAACCTTTTCGGCCTCAATATGCGCCAACGTGCGAAAGCATTGATAGAAATCGCACACCCGGATGATCGGGAAATGTTGCATCAGAGCGCTTATGAACGTTTCAAGATTTTTCTTTAAGTAAGGAATCTACTCTTAAGTGCCAATTTTTCCCTGTTCTGCCGGCCTATTACGATTAATTTTCGTCAAATTGATTTTACAACCGATGTCAAGAAGTTGATTTCTATTTTTTCATCTTCTATTTGACGGTATTTAGCACTACCGGGAGCATGATATTTAATGGATATAGTTGCCAGGCCTTTGTTTAAATTTATTCTCATCTGTCGATTTTGGAAATCAATGGATTGATTATCCGGCCACCGGGAAGATCGATTGGGCTGACTACCCGATCGAATTACTGTGGTTATAAGGAAAAATGTCCTCAAAACAATAAGGGAAACATTAATGGCTATAAAGTATACTGGATGATATTGACTGGCCTGATCATTTGTTGGCGACAATAAACCGGTTCGATTAGCCTTTTGGGTATCGAAATTTTAAAGATAGGTGGGGACTAAACTATCATGGATTTAACCCTGCATTGTAAATAAAGGATTATTCTATTTAATCTTTTATTGTAATTAATACAGTATGAATGAATTGAAGATGAGTAGATTAGTTAATTGTTCCTGAAATATTCTGCACAACAATATAAAATGTGTTGCCTTCCCGGTTATTGAATGTCGTAAACCAGAAATCAGATAACTCATTACTTGGGATGAATATTTTCGTATTTCAATCTAATTCCTCCAATACTTTACTCAATACCATCGCCTGATTGTGAATCTCATCCTTAGCCGAATAGAGTAGGGTGAGGGTCTGTTTTTTCGAGATGGACTTTAGTCTTTGTAAGGTTTTAGTTACTGATGCAAGTTCATATCGATACTTTTGCTCAAATTCCGGAAATTTTTGCGGGATGTGACCAAACCATTTTCTCAATTCAGTCGAAGGCCCCAATTCTTTCAACCATTCATCGATATGGGCGCTTTCTTTGCTTACACCTCTCGGCCAGACACGATCGACCAGTACTCGATATCCATCAGTTGCTTCGTTTTTCGCATATATACGTTTGATTTGAATCATTGCTACCTCCTTTTAATACAATCATGTTGCATTTAAAAATTAAAACTTGTAATGAGGCAAATGGTTCATTGGACCGGGAGCATAAATTATCCTTTCTCCGGATTTTATTACTGTGTAATGAAATCCAGAGTTATGCCCATTTTCTCAGTTGGTTTAACAGTGCCTTCAGATCTTTAGGGAATGGTGCTTCGAAAATCATTTCTTTTTCGGTGGCCGGATGGACAAGTTTCAACCTGAAAGCGTGGAGGGTTGTCCTCGCAACCAGGGGCCTTTCGTCGGTGTCTATATTTTTTACTACCTTAAGGTTCTTGAGCTTGATATCTCGGATAAATATAGCTTCGTTAGTACCATAAAGTTTGTCGACCAGACACGGATGGCCTATGTACTTGAAATGTACCCGGATCTGATGCATCCGTCCGGTTAAGATACCTGCCTCCACTAAGCAACAGTTTTTAAATCTTTCTATGACCTTATAAGTTGTAAGTGATTTTTTTCCGGTAGGGCTGACTTTCATACGACCGGAATGGAGCGGGTCAGGCATCAACGCGGCTTCAATACTCCCTTCTTCAGGTTGAACGTTACCTGAGACAAAGGCCAGGTAGGTTTTTTCAATTTCTCTTTGCTGAAACATATTACTGAGTGCAGCATGTACTTCTGCGGTTTTAGCAAAGCACATGATGCCTGATGTTTCCCTGTCAATGCGGTGCACGGTGAATATTTTTCCATACTTTCGTGACAGTATGTCCTGCATGTTGGCTTTTGAGGGATCATGCCTGTCCGGAATAGACAATATACCCGATGGTTTGGAGACTATTATCAAATGGTCGTCTTCGAAAATGATGTCAGGACTCATTGTTTTCTATTATGATGTCTGAAAATTTCTTTTTTCCTTTGATAAAATATTGACTGATGATCAGGCCATCATACTTGCCGGTCAATGGTCTTACTGAATTCAATGGCTGAACGGTAATGAGCTTCCTTGCCTTCATATACCGACCTATATTTGCATAGAAATTAAAATGTGCCTTAAGAATGGCACTTACGAAGGAAAATTTGCCCTGTAGGAAAAAACGAATACCTGCGATACCATCCAAACAAAGTCGGGCGAATATCTTACTCCAGACTTTGTGCTGTTCATTCTTTAACAATACAAACAGACTGTTGCGGAAGTTAAGATAGGTCTTTCTCGGTGAGGATGCGTCCAATGTGCCACCTCCATAATGATAGACTTTGGAGGCCGGTTCAACCATGATTTTATAACCTGCGTTTTTCATACGCCAGCACAAGTCGATCTCTTCCATATGAGCAAAAAAATATTCATCCAGTCCGCCTAATTTCTTATATAACTCCGTACGTGTTAGCATAGCTGCACCGGTGGCCCAGAATATTTCTGCTCTGTCATCATATTGCTTCCCGTCAGACTCGATGTCTCCGAAGATCCGACCTCTGCAAAACGGATATCCCAGTCTGTCCATCCAACCCCCTGATGCCCCGGCATAGTCAAATAACGCAGGCTCTCTGTCATTTAACATCTTGGGTTGTATCGCGCCTATGGAAGGGTCCTCTTCTATCAGGCTTAGTAAAGGGATGAGCCAATCTTCAGTGACCCGTACATCAGAATTCAATAAGAGTACATAAGGATGGGAAATAGAAGCTATTGCCCGGTTGTATCCACCTGTAAATCCATAGTTTTGGTCCAGCATTATGATCTTTATGTCCTTTTCCAAAGTCTTAAGGTAATCTAAAGAATCATCAGTGGAACAATTGTCGGCCAAGACAATATCTGCCTGGGGCGAATATTTGATTAGATCAGGCATGTATTTTCTGAGGTGGACTGCACCATTGTAGTTTAATACTACAACAGCCAGATTCTTACTGGATGGAGTGATTCCTGTTATCAACCGTCTTCCGGCTTCCTTATCCTCTTCCATCTGTGCTTTTAGCGCATCCAGGCCATCAATTTTTCTATCTTCCCGTATAAAATCGATCAACTTCAATGTTACTTGTGAGCCGTAAATATCAGAATCGAAATCATAGATATAGACCTCTACGGCACGGAGCAAATCGCTGTTGATGGATGGTCGATGGCCGATATATGCCAGTCCGTGATGTATCTTATCTTCGATAATGACCTTTGTTAGATAGATACCATCTTTAGGAAGTGCCTTATGCTGCTCAGTGATTTCAAGGTTGGCTGTAGGAAAACCTAGTGTTCTCCCAATTTTGTCGCCATGAGTGACTTTGCCCGTTATGGTATACTCGTAACCTAAGTCACTGTTTACTTTTTCAATATTACCACTGGCAAGGGCTCTCCTGATTGAAGACGAACTGACTGCGATGCGGTCGATCAGCAGGGGGTCTATTTCCACAATTCGAATTCCGAGAGGGCTCAGTTCCTTTTCCATCAGCTCGAAATCGCCTTTTCTGCCCGCTCCGTAACGATGATCGTAACCGACCACAATGGTGCGGGGATTGACATGATGTACCAGAAAGTCATGGAGATATGCCTTTGCCGATTGTTTGGAGAACGCAGTATCAAATGGAACAACAAAAAGATAATCAACCCCACAATCAGCAATGAGTTTGATTTTTTCATCCAAACTTGTGAGGAGGCCGAAGTTTTCGGGGTTTATCTCCAGGATAAGTCTTGGGTGGGGATCAAAGGTTACAACTACGGAAGGGCCGCCGGCATATTTTGCAAGTGATATTACCTGATCAATCAAGGTCATGTGCCCGAGATGCACCCCATCGAAAGAACCGATGGTAACAACGGCATTTTCCAGCCGGGGAAATGATTCAAGATTGTAGTAAACCTCCATAAAATTAGCTGCAAATGTACAAAGCCGGTAGTGTAAAATGAATTATCTTTAAATATTTGTTGAAAAACCTCATTTTGGTGAAGCCTGTATTATTTACCTTTTTTTTATTGTTTAGGTGAATTCAATGAAAGCATCACTCACCGGAAATGTCAGGAAATACATGCCCACGGTATTGTTCAAATTTCCATATATTAAGACGTAAATATCTTTTATATATTTGAGCTCAGAAACTATTGGTAAAATTTGCCGGGTGGATACAACCTTTTAATAACCTTAATGTTAAAAAGCCATGAATATTGACATTAGCGAAATAAAACAACTACTGACTACCATTCGAGACCCCAGGACCGGTACCAATATCGTACAGGCTGGTATCGTCAAAGATGTATTGCTCCAGGGAAATGACCTTGCTATTCAGATCTATTCCAGTAATATGGACAGTACTGACAAAGGGAATCTCACACAGGCTATCGTTTTCAGTATACAGGCTACTTACCCCGAACTCGAAGTTAATATCCAGATGGTCAATCGCGCCCCTGATATTCAGGACAGACCTTCACCACTGCCACAGGTCAAAAATATCATAGCAGTAGGTTCCGGTAAAGGAGGGGTAGGCAAGTCTACCATTTCTGTCGGCCTGGCATTTGCTCTGAATAGACTGGGCTACAAGGTTGGCCTTTTAGATGCAGATATCTACGGACCATCTATCCCAACCATGTTGGGTTTGAAAGGGAAACGTCCTCCTATTACCAACGTATATGGCAAAACCAAACTCATGCCTATCGATGTTAATGGCGTCCAGACTATGTCGATTGGCAATATCATCGAGCCGGATCAAGCCGTAGTCCTGCGCGGGCCAAGACTGACCGGAATCATCAAACAGTTTATCGAGGATACCGTTTGGGAAGAACTGGACTTTATGATCATCGATCTGCCTCCGGGTACCGGTGATATCCAATTGACCCTTGTACAGACCGTGCCATTATCCGGTGCTGTTATCGTGACTACGCCCCAGGAAGTGGCATTTGCCGATGCACTCAGAGCAATGAATATGTTCCGTATGGACCAGATCAATGTCCCCATCATCGGTGTCATAGAAAATATGGCTTGGTTTACACCCAGAGAATTGCCGGATAATAAGTATTTTATCTTTGGTGAGGGAGGAGGTGAGAGGCTTGCTAAATTAAGCCATTCATCCATTTTGGGTCAAGTTCCGCTTATCATGGGACTGCGGGAATCCGGCGATCAGGGAACTGCCTATAAAACCGATAAAGAAGGTCATAATTCGAAGATCTTTGAGGAAGTCGGAAAAAACCTTATCTTGCAGCTCAATAAGGTACTTGCATTGCAAGGCAGGGCAAAAATAGTCGAAATCAAATCCTGATAGGAATGAATGAACTTTTGGAACGAATTGAATCTGCACTGGATGAGGTAAGACCACATCTCAGAGTAGATGGTGGAGATATAGAAGTGCTTGAAATAACACCTGATAATAGATTGATTGTTAGATGGTTAGGCAATTGTGGTACATGCACAATGTCAGCCATGACCTTAAAAGGTGGGGTGGAACAGGTCCTTAAAACCCGGGTTCCCGAGATCATAAGTATAGAAGTAGAAGGCGCGCTCTGATTCAAGAATAAAAATGTGATGTGAACCAACGGCAATTAACCGAACTCATACGAAGCAAAGGGAGTTTTCTTTGTGTTGGATTGGATCCGGATATGTCCAGAATACCCGCACCTTATTCAGATGCAGATGATTCTTTATTTGAGTTTAACAAAATGGTCATTGATGCTACAAGAGACCATTGCGTGGCCTACAAGCCTAACACAGCTTTTTTCGAGGCTCATGGGGCTTCAGGTTGGTTAAGTCTTGAAAAGACAATTCGGTATATTGGCAGTTCACACTTTGTAATTGCCGATGCAAAGCGTGGCGACATAGGCAATACTGCAAATATGTATGCAGAGGCGTTTTTCAAGGAGTTGGATGTTGACGCAATCACACTTTCGCCTTACATGGGCCACGATTCTGTGAGTCCTTACCTGAAGTATCCGGACAAGTGGGCCATTATTCTAGTCAAGACATCCAATACCGGTAGCAGTGACTTTCAGACGTTAGTCACTGAGAATGACTCACCACTTTATATCGATGTACTGAGGAAATGCCTTGCATGGGGCGATATCGACAATACGATGTTTGTCGTTGGAGCGAACAATCTGTCAGAACTGAAAGGGATCAGGGAGATTGCACCTGACCATTTTTTTCTGGTCCCCGGATTTGGCGCACAAGGCGGGCAGTTAAAAGACATCCAGCCGTATCTTTCTTCAGATACAGTGGGCATTTTGGCCAATTACAGCCGTCAGGTAATTTATGCCGGAGATTTTGCACAAATCAATGAAGCCGCAGCCGCCATCCATAGACAAATGAGAGAGATGCTCAAGACTCTTTGAAAGCAGCAACCCCGTAATACATTAATTTAATAGGAATCTTTAGGATATTGAAGAATTCTTCTACTATGCAAGAATTGGTCTGGAAATACAAGAAACCTTTTCGTTTTCCTGGTGTATCGTTGAGCCAAGAAATTTTAAGAGATCATGACACATGTTATTGGGTGTTGTGTATCTTTTATCTGTATTAATATGGGCTAATTTATTTTAGATGAGGAGGACTTCTACGGTTTTATTTTCTTCCAATTGTGGATTAAAGGCTGTTATCATTGAATTTGCCCTCTGTTTTAACACCTATTTTCTTACATTTATTTTTAATAATTAAACCTTTTAGAGAAATCCGCATCAAATGGTTGTGCGTCTGAAGAAAAAGTGACAATCAAAAAGCGAGATTGAGTTGATAAATCTATTAGAGAATACAATGACTGATGAGCAGCTGGTAGAAATGCTACTTGATAAGGCCCGGCAGGAACAAGGGTTTCGGATGCTGATGCATCAATATAGAGAGCGACTGTACAGTGTCATTCGTAAGATAGTGTTGACTCATGAAAATGCCGATGATGTATTTCAGAATACGATGATCAAGATATTCACCCATATCGGCCAGTTTGGAAATAAATCGTCACTTTTTACATGGATGTACCGGATTGCGACTAATGAGGCATTGTCGTTTTTAAGAAGGCAGAAAAAGGTGGGTGCTGATGGAGAGGTTAAGCCGGAGTTGACCGAAATGTGGTTACAGGCAGATCCGTTTTTCGATGGTGATGAACTTCAGATTGAATTGATGAAGGCAGTCGCATTATTGCCGAGTAAGCAGAAAGAGGTTTTCAACCTGAGATACTTTGATGAGATGAAATACAGCGATTTAAGTGAATTGTTGGGAGTAAGTGAAGGTGCTTTGAAAGCTACTTATTACCATGCAACTAAAAAAATAGAGGCTTATTTTAGCCAACTAAATAAATGAGAATATGGAAAAAGATATAAAAAATTTGAGAAAGGATAACTTCAGGATACCTGATGGGTATTTTGATGAGGTGCAGATGAAGATATCTGCACGTCTTGAACAAGGTAACGGCAGGATATTGCCCTTAGAGTCCGGGAAGGGTTTAAGTCCGGGAATAGTAAAGATTCGGAAGTTGGTTTTTATTATGGGGGTAGCAGCTGCTTGCCTGGCCGGGTTTATAATTTTCAAACCACAGAGTGTCCCGGCACATGAAATCAATTTGAATGGTATCTCCAATGAAGATATTGCTACATATTTAAAGGAAAATGTGATGGACATCGATCTGGAGATGATTGCAAACACCGATCCAACCTTGACAGCTACATCAAACAATCCGGACAATCTTTCCGATGAAGAATACGATCTTCTGATAGATGAAATTTCACTCGACGATATTATTGACTAAATTTCTTAACTTTTAAATTTTATTAAATTGAAAACCAAACTATCATTTTTTGTGATTTGCATTTTATTTACCTCTTTTTCTGTTTATGCACAGAAAGGTAAAGGAATGGAAAGGATACAGGCACAGAGAGTTGCCTATATCACCAACGAGTTATCATTGACTCCGGCTGAATCAGAAAAATTCTGGCCGGTTTATAAGGAATACAAGCAAAAAGTACATCAATTGAATCAGAGCCAAAGACCTTCCAAGCCGATAGAACAAATGAGTGATGCTGAAAAGACAAGTTTTATCAACACTATGCTGGATAATGAAATTAAAGCAGCCGAAATCAAGCGGGATTACTACGTAAGTTTTCAAAAAATTCTTCCTGTAGCTAAAGTTGCGAAACTGGAAATGGCAGAACGTTCCTTTAAGAAAGAATTGATTGGCAAGATGGCAGGAGAAAATCGAAGAAGATAATTCTTATTTTATTGAAATGCAATGAATAATGGAGCATAGGGTCGGGAGATCTTGTGCTCCGTTTTTTTGTTGCAACCGACCGTTTGTCATTTCAAGCCGCAATCGGTATCACCGTTACAACTCATCCATAGGATTTATAAATTTTATGGTTGTCCATCCGGATCACAAGTCGTTGTGAAATTAAAATTACGGAGTGGACTCTTCTCTTCAGTTTTTGAATAAGAAATTTTCCAATTTCACTCTACTGACTATTTCCCTTTCCCCTGAAAAAGTACCAGCAAGGTATAGAACATGATTTTAAAATCCAGGGCCAGAGACATATTCTCAATGTATAGAATGTCGAATTTGAGTCTTTGGATCATCTGTTCCACATTGGATGCGTAGCCGTATTTGACCTGTCCCCAGGAAGTGATACCCGGTCTGACTTTTAGCAGATGCTTATAGTGAGGTGCCCTTTCCATAATCTTTTCAATATAAAAACGCCTTTCAGGTCGTGGGCCGACGATGGACATTTCGCCCTTGAGGACATTGAAGAACTGTGGAAGCTCATCAAGACGCCATTTTCGCATGACAGCTCCCCATGGTGTGCATCGGGCGTCATTTTCATTACTGAGTTGGGGGCCGTCTTCTTCGGCATTGGTGTACATCGACCTGAATTTATAGATAGAAAAAGGACGATGGTTTAGACCTATCCTTTCCTGTAAGAATATTGCCGGGCCCGGACTGCTCATTTTTACCCGAATATATATATACAAATACATAGGACTGAGCAGTACAATGACAATGATGCTGATGACGATGTCCAGGCCCCGTTTGACAAGTACCTGCCACTTAGGCATCATAACCTGCTCTATTTCTATCAGAACCGCGCCATATACATGGTTCATTTTTACAGTGCCTAACATTATGTCGTACATGCTAGGGATGACCTTAATCAGGATATTAGAACTGAAATCGAACAGAACGTTGAGGATATCTCGCAGCTTGTCATGTTCCTGAGTTTCAATAGCTATGATGACTTCCTCTACCTTATGCTGCACGATGATGGCTGCCAATTGATCCAACTTGCCCAGTAATGGCAGGTGGCCTTCTAACAGATTCCTGGAGGAGCCATTACTGTCAATAAAACCTATGAACTTATAACCTAATCCTTTTTGTCTGCTTTTAATTTCGGTATATAGTTCCAGCGCGTTTTCATCCCCTCCAATGATGATGGTATTGAAGGTAACGGACCCTGCTTTGAGTCTTCTGCTGGCACGGGTAAGCAGAATCATTCTACTCAGCGCCGTCAGGAAAAAATGCCAAAGGAAAAAATGGAACCACAAGGAAATCGTATTCCCCATGAAAACATCTCTGATCAGCAAAACCACAAGAAGACAACCAAGCAGGGAAATAAATATCGTACGTGTAAGAGTTGCCAGTCTTGATTGCCGGTAAAGATCGGTATAGAAGTCAAAAATGGTGTATAGCAGGATGAAACCCACAACAATCAAGCCTGCAGTGCCCCAAGCTTGCAATGTTGGATTTTCCAGTAAAACAAAGTTACGGTTGATCACAAATTTGTACGAGAAAATAGCCCAGGCAGTGAATGCCATCAAGGCATCGCAAATGCCATAAACCAATAAGTCCCGTTTTCTCGTATTGTTCATAACCGATTAATAATGAACTAGTTTAATGTTGTCTAAGTATAAATTCCCTCCACCTTGCGTGCCACCGGCGTGATTGATGGTAAATACCGGCCTGTACCCACCCGTACTCTTGGATGCCAGGGCGAGATCGGTAAAATTGACATACATTTTCTTCCATGTTGGTGTGGCATAAGCACCGGCAGCATATTCAGTAAAGTGTCCGGAACCGGTATTGGCTTGCAATCCGATCAGAAAGGTGAAATCACTTTTATATTCGAATTCCAGAAAAAGATCACGTCCATTAGATTCGAAATCAGTATAAAAATCCTGGGTTGTGACCGAGTTGATCTTATTGGTAGCATCTACATTCAAGGCAAGACTAAAGCTACCTTCTGCTACAGTTTGTGTTTGAGTCGTTGACGATGTCGCTATGTTGTCATCAAGATCAACCGAAAACCGGTTGCTGTTCTCAAAATCTTCGATGAAGCTAAACAATGCAGTAGGCTTATATTTGAATTCCGGAATTAAATGGATGGTATCGGCACATGCGCACAATGACACAGTTGTTTTATATGGCTCCAGGAAGGAATATATTTGAGCTTCATCCCTTTGACCATTCACTCTGATCCCCGGCTGAACCGTGATTTCCTGTATCCCGTTGCCAATAACAGGTACGGTACGATCCGGTGATGCCACAGCGATTGTTTGGCCATTAATAATCAACCAGTAATCTTCTATATTTTGGTGATTACTTCCTGCATTTTGTTGAAAAATGATATTTGCCTGGCCAAAACTAAGATAGGTTGGTACTGAACTTTCTTCCTTACTGCATCCCGCCAGGGTAGTGAGGAGTATCGTGGTTAGCAAATATGTTCCTGTAATATGAAATCTCATCTCAAATGAATGCGCAAAAGTATAAAATAAAATGTCATATTCCGGACTAAAATTTATCATTCCATCTTTGTGCTAATTTTTCTTGTATATTGTAACTAATATTATTATTTGTAACTTTGCAGCCGATTTTTGAAACCTTGTTTCTTTCCAATTGTATTATATGGCTAAAGTCATTTGACAATGAGGTTAAGAATGAGTGGGAAACAATCAAAAAATGAAAATTTGTAAAAAGATATTAAATGAATTTTTATCTTAATATGTTCAGCAGGAAGACCTTTCTTTTGGGGCTGATGGTTTTAACTTTTGCTGCCTGCAAGAGAGACAGCAATACGGATGAAGTGAATACCGATGTGGTGGAATTACAAGGGGTGAAAACATCAACTCCGGATACTTCCTTTGGTTTTTCCAAAAAACTTGCCACTGAAAATCTGCATATTTCCATTAAGACTAAGGATTTTGAAGGGGGCAAGATGATCAATCTTATCATCAGTCAGAGGGATGGAGGCAATATCAATAAAAAGATTAAGATCGATGGTGAGATCATCGATGCTTTTACAGCTGATTTGAATGGTGATGGTAAGGATGAGGTATATATCTTCAATCAGGGTGAAGGCAGTGGAAGTTATGGTAATCTCTATGGTTATCAAGCTGAAACATCCGGACTTGATTCCATTTCCATGGGTGATTTGCCGGCCCAATACCGGGATAAATATATGGGCCACGATAGTTTCGCCATTGATGGGAAGCAATTGCTAAGATTTATACCGCTTTATAATGAGATCGATCCTACTTGTTGTCCAACGGGAGGGAAAGCGACCATCAAATACAAGTTGGCAAATGTCAAAGGAAAACTTGTGCTCGTAGCAGAGCAAAAATGAAAGGACTGAGAATCCACAAACCCAAGCCTCTTTCCATTCCTTCAGTTGAGAAAGTTGTCCTGAACAACGGGCTGAAGCTATATTTTCTGGAAGGAGGGGCACAAGAGGTTGTTAAATTTGAATGGTGCTTTAAGGCAGGACGTTCTTCAGAAAAAAGCCGGTTGGCTTCAGTGTTATGCCATAGCCTGATCAAGGAAGGCTGTGAAGGTTATTCCGGATTTCAGATTGCCGAGCATTTCGATTACTTTGGTTCTTCACTCAATCACCAGGCAGGCTTTGATTATTGTTCATTTTCTTTCTATTGTCTGAATAGGTTTTTTGATCCATTGCTGGACATGTTTCTAAAAGTGATATCAAAACCTTCCTTTCCGGAGAATGAATTATCTCTACTTAAAAGTAAGCATATTAGCAGATTGCGCCAGGAGAGGGACGATGCAGACTTTTCTGCCTATAAGATACTGACTGAAAAGATTTTCGGTACCGAACATCCTTATGGGTACAACAGTACAGAGGAGTTGGTGCACCATATGCACACTGACTTGCTTAGACTACATTTTGAGTCGAATTATTTAACATCAGAAGACTTTGTGATGATTACCGGAAGGCTGATGCCCGGATCAAAGCAAGAACTTACTGACAGGTTGAGCTCAGTTAAGCTTCACTCGCCGCCGGAGAATAACACAAGGTTGGTTGAAAAAAGTGAGGCTGAAAAATATTTGGATAATTCTTTTTCAAAGAACCAATGTGCCTTTAAACTAGGACAGCGGACAATTAAAAGAGATCATGAGGACTTCCCTGCCTTTTACATTTTTAATCATTTGCTAGGAGGCTTCTTCAATGCAAGACTCAGTCGGATAATTCGAGAACAAAAGGGGTTGACTTACAATATTTTGAGTACCCACGATACATATGTTCATGATGGAATTTTCTATATATCGGCCGAGTCATCATGGAAAAACTTGCCGGAATTGCGCAATGAGGTATATAGACAGCTGGATAATGTCCTTAAGAAACCACCTTCCAAGGCTGAATTGGAGCGTGTTCGGGCATTTCTCATCGGAGTTCTTATCACATCTTTTGATGGAGTATTTGCCACGGCTGATACATTCCGTTCGTGCCTGGTCGAGGAAGTTGACCTTATATCATTGCAACCATTGATGGATGCCATTGTAAAAATGTCGGCAGAGGAAGTTTTTGAACGCTCACATCGACATCTTGATCCGGCGAGGATGATCGAGGTTGTGACTGGTTGAATAATATGATAATCAAGGGAACCCGGTTAAACATAAATTTTCAAATTTTAATTTGGAGAATGATAGATTTTTTTCTTGATCACAAACTAAACTAATGGAAATGCTACAAGCAATTGCCAAACACGCATTTATTAAGGACCTTCCTTCAACCGAACTTGCCAATTAATAGCATCAATTGGGTCACAGGATTGATTGCACATCAGCTGATGAAAAGCTGCCAAACTGTTCTTTCTGAAATAAGTGAGATGCAATTTGTGATATATTCTAAATTTTCAAAGAATTGTAAACTTTCAAATAATTTTTCTATTTTCGGCTTTAAATAACATCCTGTTATCATGATAAATTTGATACTTTTTGGTCCTCCAGGTTCCGGCAAAGGGACACAGGCAGTGCGAATTGCGGAAAAATACAACCTTGTGCATATCTCCACCGGAGATTTATTCAGATATGAGTTGAACAACATGACAGAATTGGGCAAGTTGGCAAAGAGTTATATGGATAAAGGTCAGTTGGTCCCGGATGAAGTAACTGTTGATATGCTGAAAAGTAAGATGGACAGGCACCCGGATGCCAATGGCTTCATTTTTGACGGATTTCCGCGTACCCTGAATCAGGCTGATGCCCTTATGTCATTGTTTAAAGCGAGAAAAACATCTTTGACCGCTATGCTTGCTTTGGAAGTTGATGAGGATGAGATAGTTCGGAGGATAAAGATGCGTGGGGAGACATCGGGTCGCGCAGATGACAACGATGAGGACATTATCAGAAACCGGTTCGCTGTTTATAAAAATGAAACTCAACCGGTGTTTAATTATTTCAAGAATCTCGGACTGGCCACCTCCATCAATGGGATAGGTGACGTGGATAAGATTTACCATTTGCTGGTGAACAGGATAGATCGGGCACTAAATAGGTTGTAATTATTGTTTCCGACATTGTTGGGCTTAATGGGGTGAATTTATATTTGATGCCCTAACTAGAATTTAGGAAGACAAATTTGAAAAAGTTTTATCAACATTGGATAATAAAGCTTTCCCAACAAACATTTTAAGGATACACCAAGTTTATAGTAATTAATGGATGCATTATGTTGAATGTAGGATAGTGCATTCGTTGTCCTGGCCAGTTTCATTCAGCAACTTTTTCTATAGTGGTTTTATCATCATCCGACAGATAATTTCAGTGACAAGTGGCTCCGACCCGGTCTTTGACTTGCAATATTTCCACCTTATGCCTTTGGCATTTCTATGACGTCAATCCGAGAGTTTTGCTTATTTTGTGCTTTTTTTTAAGGATAGATGGTACAGGAAAGTACATTTTGTGTTGTTACGCCCGTCTTCAATGACTGGGATTGCTTTGAACGACTGTATGTTGAGTTGAAAGCAATGTTTGCCGAACAAGGCCATAGGTTTATGGTATTGGCTGTCAATGATGGCAGCACACTGCCTTTCCCTGAGCATTTCAAGGTAATACAAAACATAGACATTGAGGATAGAGTCTCCTGGTGTGAAGAATGCATTTTAGTTCTTGATCTTCAACGGAATCTTGGTCACCAGAAGGCCATCGCTATTGGCATCTCCTTCGTTGAAAGACATATTACTCCGGATTACTGTATTGTAATGGATTCAGATGGAGAAGACAGACCTTCAGACATTCCACATCTTATTAAAGCGGATCACGATGGGTCGAAGATTATATTTGCACGCAGGAGAAGCAGGCAAGAAAGCCGTATGTTCAAATACATGTATCGCATTTACAAGATTGTATTCAAACTGATGAGCGGCTATGTGATTTCCTTTGGCAATTTCGTCCTGATTCCCAGGAAGCAACTTTCCCGACTAGTATATATTTCTGAAATTTGGAATCATTTTCCGGGTGGCATTATGCGTTCAAAGTTACCTTATATCAGTGTGCCGATTGATCGGGGACGTCGGTATAAAGGCAGGTCAAAGATGGGTATGGTTGCCCTGGTACAACATGGCATCAGCAGTATCACAGTCAATATTGACATCGTTTCTGTCAGATTGCTTTTATTTTCAGTCGGGTTGATGCTGATTACATTCCTGTTATTTTGTAGCCTGATTGTGGTCAAGTTCTTTACCAATTTTGCCATTCCGGGTTGGACGTCCCTGATTGCTATCAGCCTTCTTATGATCATGCTGCAATCCTTTTTCTTTTCACTTTTGCTGACTTTTGTGGTGTTAAATGCCAGAGTACAAAAAAATTTCATTCCCGCTATCCACCATATGGATTATGTTCGTTCCCTTAAACAATATACTTTCTGATGGCTAATATCGATTATATAGGCGACGAGCTGGAATTGTTCAAACACGCAGTCAACTGGAAAGATTACTATGGAAAGGAGATTAAACCTTACATCTCCGGTGAAGTATGTGAGGTCGGAGCAGGCATAGGTGGTACCACGAATGCCCTGTTAAATCGTTCCGTTTCTTCCTGGCTTGCTGTCGAACCGGATGGGAATCTGGCAGAGCATATCGGGGCGGAGGTCCTGGGTAATCCATTCGCCTCCAAGGTGGATGTCCTGCACGGTACATTGGATGATATCGGTGAAGAACGTCAGTTTGACACCATTATCTATATTGATGTGATGGAGCATATAGAGGGAGATCAGGCAGAATTCGATAAGGCGATCGGAAGACTGAGGAAAGGGGGAAATCTGATTATCCTGGTACCGGCCTTTAATTTTCTTTATAATGATTTCGATAGACGAATCGGTCATTTTAGGAGGTACAACAAAGGAATGTTGAAAAGATTGGCTGAGGGAAGACCACTGACACGACTGAAACTGAGTTATTACGATAGCTTAGGATTTTTCGCCTCTGTAATGAATAAGTTGATACTGAAAAAGCCAATTCCTTCTGCCGGAAATATTAAAATGTGGGATAATTTTATGATTCCATTGTCAAAACTCATAGATCCGCTTATTTTGCGGTCATTTGGAAAATCTTTGATAGCAGTATGGCAGAAAGAGTGAGTTTAATTAAAAAAATGTTTTAAGTATAAGAATTATGAATACAACAAGCAGTGCTGAAGCTAAATGGCAATACAAGGACGGTCTTTTTAAGAAAATTTTCTTCGGAGTATCCTTGTTTTTGCTAATCATCATGCCGATTCTGAGTTTTGATTTTGGAATTACCGGAGATGAACTCGTCCATAAGCAAAACGGGGAGAATGTGTTGAAATATCTTCAAACCGGTGGGGCGGATACGACATACCGATCCTACAAAAACCTCTACCTGTATGGTGGATTATTTGATGCAAGTGCGGCGATGATTTACGAGCGTATGCCGAATTCTGATCCTTATAATGTGCGTCATGTCCTCAACTCCTTATTCGGTGCATCACTAATTATCTTTACCGGTCTTTTGGCACGGCATTTGTCCCGAAGCTGGTTTGTAGCTTTGATAGCCTTATTATTGACCGTGCTCTCACCACGACTATTTGGCGACAGCATGAACAACCCTAAGGATATCCCATTTGCGATGGCGTACGTCATGTCGGTATTAGGTATTTTAAGGTTCAACTCTTTATTGCCTAAATGGGATTGGCGTTCGGCAATATTTTTGGGAGTTTCTATGTCGATAGCCCTCAATATTAGGGTAGGAGGCTTACTGTTACTAGTGTATTTTGGTCTTTATACAATTGTAAATGTATATCTGAAACGTAAAGAATTTGACAGCGCCAAAGTAAATGGCCTGGCAACTATAGGTAAGGCAGCCATCTTAGGTATCTGTTCCTATTTCGTTGGATTGATATTCTTTCCTTATTCCCATGCTGCACCTATCACCAATACATTGGAGGCTCTGAAGATCATGTCCAATTTTGATTATGCCATTAGGATGCTATTTGAAGGCCATGCTTTATGGTCCGATGAGATTCCCTGGTATTATATCCCTAAATGGCTAGGTATGGCAATTCCGCTTTCTGTCATTATCGGGTTGATAATGTTTTTGGTCAGGATACGTTCCATCTTTAAGAGACTGGACTGGTTGCCGCTGGCTTTCATCCTTTTCGTCGGAATATTTCCTGTGGTCTATGCAGTTGCAAAACACAGTTCCTTGTACGACGGAATCAGGCATTTTCTCTTTCTGATGCCAATGATCAATGTGATGGCAGCATTGGGTTGGGCCAATGTGATGTTTGCCTTTTGGGCTAAAAAATTTAAATGGGCGGTGCCGGCTGTTCTGGGCCTCCTGTTAGTACTTCCACTTAGATTTATGATTGCCAATCACCCCAATGAATATATTTATTTCAATGAATTATCCGGTGGTATCAAGAAAGCCTATGGCAACTACGAAACCGATTATTGGATGAACAGTATGAAAGAACTCTCTAAGTGGTTGATCTCACATGATGAAAGGATCAGGAAAGGCGAGGCGGTCATTGTATGCACCAATAGTATAGATCCCGTCAAGCATTATTTTGAGCGCTGGGCGCCGAATGTCAAGGTAATCTATGCTGCTTTTAAGGATCGTTACAAACATAAAGCTGACTATTATCTATCAATCCCGCGGTTTATCGATAGTGATTTATTAAAGAACGGGAGTTGGCCCCCGAAAGAGGTGGTGCATTCTGTTACCGTAGATGGTGTCCCGGTTGGAGCATTGTCCAAATATGTTGATACATTTACTTATGCAGGCTTAAATGCGACCAAAATGCAAGATTACTTATTGGCAAATGAGTATTTCAAGAAGGCTTATGCCAATGACGACAAGAATAATGTTGCCATTGCTAATTTAGCCTTGAATTATGTCAATCAGGATTCACTGGCTGCGGCCTCCCAATGGGCTGATAGGGGTCTCGCATTATCGCCTGATAATGAAGATTTTCTACTGCCTAAAGGTATGATTCTGATGTACCAGGGAAAAGTAGCAGAAGCTTACGAATATTTTGATCGGGTCAAGAAAATGAACAAACGCAATGTTCTTGCCTATTACTACAGCGCTATAATTATGGAAAATCAGAAAAATTACTCCGCTGCTTTGGACAATCTGCAAAAAGTTCTGGAACAGGCACCCCAATTTAAGCAAGCTTATTTATTGGGAGCACAGATCATGCAAAATAGCGGAAATCCGGAAGCAGCTGCAAGGTATATGGAGGCAGCAAACAATTTGAAGTAAATTCTAATCAAAGGAAATGGATAAAAAACTTTTCATACTGAGAGAGAAGCAATCCAGGGCATTGAGTGGCGGTGGTTCACATCGGATTGACAGTCAGCATGCCAAGGGAAAGCTTACAGCACGTGAGAGAATACAACTGTTGCTCGATGAAGATTCTTTTGAGGAAATAGGACAGTTGGTTGAACACCGCTCACATGATTTTGGGTTGGAAAGAGAAATCTATCCGGGTGATGGCGTTGTGACAGGTTATGGAAGAATTGACGGACGATTGGTGTATGTATATTCTCAGGATTTTACGGTGTTTGGAGGTTCCCTTTCAGAGACGCATGCCGAGAAAATATGCAAGATTATGGACCTGGCTGTGAAGAACGGTGCTCCGATCATAGGACTCAATGATTCCGGAGGAGCCAGGATTCAGGAAGGGGTCAATTCATTGGGTGGATACGCCGATATCTTTTATCGTAATACACTTGCGAGTGGGGTAGTACCCCAACTTAGCGCCATTATGGGGCCTTGCGCAGGCGGAGCCGTATATAGCCCTGCCATTACGGACTTCATCATCATGGTTGAACAGACTTCCTATATGTTTGTCACTGGACCTAATGTTGTAAAGACTGTCACCAATGAAGATGTGACATCCGAGGAATTGGGAGGAGCTTCTGCTCATGCTACGAAGTCCGGTGTTACTCATTTGACGGCAGTGGATGATGTGGATTGTATCAATCAGTTGAAAAAATTATTGAGTTATATCCCGCAAAACAGCGTAGATCTCCCATTTGATTTACCCTATACCCCCGGAGATGAATGGAGGCCGAAGCTTAATGATCTGGTGCCTGTGGACAGCAACAAGCCCTATGATATGAAAGAAATCATAGGGGAGCTGGTGGACATCGGTAGTTTCTTTGAAATCCATGGCGAATTTGCAGAAAATATGGTAGTAGGTTTTGCACGGCTTGCAGGTAAATCTATTGGCATCGTGGCCAATCAGCCGATGAGCTTAGCGGGTGTGTTGGACGTAGATTGTTCAAAGAAAGCAGCTCGTTTTGTTCGGTTTTGTGATTGTTTCAACATACCGCTTTTAGTGTTGGTCGATGTACCGGGCTTTTTGCCGGGAACCGATCAGGAGTGGAATGCCATCATAACCAATGGTGCCAAACTATTGTATGCATTCTGTGATGCTTTGGTGCCAAGAATCACAGTCATCACGCGAAAGGCATATGGTGGGGCATATGACGTGATGAATTCCAAACATATCGGAGCAGATCTTAATTATGCCTGGCCTGGAGCAGAGATCGCCGTGATGGGTGCCAAAGGGGCCAGTGAAATTATATTTAAGCGTGAAATATCAGAGGCCGACAATCCGGCTGCTAAGGCCAAAGAGAAGGAAACTGAATATGCGGATAATTTTTCCAATCCTTATCGTGCAGCGGCCAGAGGGTTCATCGATGAGGTCATCGAACCATCGATCACACGTAAGAAGCTGATTTCCGGATTTGCTATGCTGGAAAACAAAACCGGACAGAGACCGAGGAGAAAGCACGGGAATATCCCATTGTAAGGTTGACTGGGATATTCATTTAGGACATTGTCTGATTCGAATTCCAGCCGGATAGGACGAAATCGTGTTCTATGCTTTTATATTATACCAAGGTGATCTATATAATAGTCCAAAATTATCAGGTATATTGCCGGGGTTACAATCGTTTAGGTCAATGGAATTGGTCTATTATGAATGTACCTTCGATATTGCTTCTTTGACAATTTTATTTGTCATTAGAATTCACAAGTGGCCTAATTATAGATTAATCACGTTTTCTGCTTTTGCTTCTTAGCTGCCGGAAAAAGTACGTTGTTGAGAATCAGCCTGTAGCCGGGACTATTAGGATGGAGGTGCAGGTCGGTCGGTGGATCGCCAACACGGTGTTCATAATCTTCCGGGTCGTGTCCACCATAAAATGTCCATTGTCCTTTTCCATATTCTCCGTGGATGTATTTTGCTTCACCGAGTGCTTTATTTTCACCCATGACAAGTACATTTGGCTTTACATATTTACGCATAAAGGCTGTTGTCTGTCCCATGAAACCTTTGACCGTCCTCGTATGATTCTGTGTGAGCATGGTTGGTACCGGATCGTATTTCGCCGAAAAGTCAAACAGGGTGAAATAATCATTCTCCCTTTCGATCATCCTGGTGCGCGGATCCGTATCGATACTGCTGAATTCGTATACCATAGGATCCTTGACCAGGGTGAAGTTCCTGAAGGCAAAACATCGATCAAAATCCAGTTTTGATTGTGCTGCCGGATCCTGTGCGTCTCCATCAAACATTTCGCTGCATATATCCGTATTGGCTGCAGACTGTGCGATGTCATATGAATCAGTAGCTGAACACATGGCAAACATGAATCCGCCACCCGCCACGAAGTCCTTGATGGCATCGGTTATGGCTAGTTTGAGTTTGGAAACCTTATTAAATCCAAGACTTTTAGCCAGAGCTTCCTGTCTGCGTTGGTTTTCCTGATACCACGAAGTGCCCCGATAATTGGCATAAAATTTTCCGTACTGTCCTGTAAAATCTTCATGATGCAGGTGCAACCAGTCGTATTTTGCCAATTTGCCCTCAATAATTTCCCGGTCATATACCTTGTCAAATGGAATTTCCGCATAAGTTAGAGCCAATGTAACTGCATCATCCCATGGGTTGATCTTTTCCCCTCTTTCATTTACTTCCGGAGTATAGACAGCTATTCTTGGAGCTTTTTCCATCTTAATAGCCTCCATGTTGGCTTCCGGGTCGTTGATCTCCTGAAGAATTTGATTGAATTCTCCACTACTTATCACACGATAGGAGATGCCACGCGTCTTACATTCCTTTTCTATACTTACACTGTTGGGCAAAATAAAACTGCCTCCTTCGTAATTTAAAAGCCACCATATCTCACCTCCCTGCGTCAACGTCCAGTAGGTAATACCATATGCTTTGAGGTGATCTTTTTGATCCGGATTCATCGGTATCAGGATGTAGGATGCATAAACTCCGGTACTTAAAGCAAAAAACAGCAGAAAGAAAATTGATCTTATATATGACATATTATGTTACTAAATTCTTTAAGACAAACATTCTTCATAACGCACAACTACTGCGCAATGTTTGGAGGGCTGCTTGAAAACTATTGTTAAATTTGATATTCCTTTGCCTGGATTGGTCTTTTTAGAGCATTCGGTGTGTCAGCATTCTATCATGCGTATTTAAAATTTTATAAAAGCCAAAAGTTAAAAGACAAGAAATGTAATCAATTTCAATAAGATATCTATTTTACAATCAGCGATTTAGTTTCAAACCGCTTTCGGTGGATCAAGAATCAATCTAAGTTTGATCTAAAGAATCATTTCATTAATGTAAGTCTGTACTAACCTAATAATTGATTGAATCCTTAATCATGAAAAATTGGAAATTTGCCCCTCTCCCATGATTCGTAATGACCGGTCAAGCCTGGATATGGTTTTTGGCCTCAAAAGAATATTATTTATCATTGAGCTTTAGTGAGAAAATAAATTCGACTCTTAAATTGTCGTACTGTTGTTTTCCCATGATTTTTTTTTATGAATATTAAATCCCGATCGGGTTCATTGTTTTAATTAAATGCCGTTGAATCATAATCCACAGTTCGAGACCTTTGTACTTCCAACTTATATTTTACTAACGCTTGTATTTATATAGTTTCTCGTAATATTCTGTTGCCATCCTGCCTGATTCAAATTCCGGAACAACTTCTTTCACTGCCCGGATAGCGAGTTTGTACCAGGATTTCGGGTTGTTATAATAAAGTGAAGCGATGTCCTTTTCTATGATATTCAACAGATTAATTAAGTCCTGGTCGTCTTGTTGTTGTTCAGTCAGGTTCTGATAATCGACCGGAGGAACAACAAAACCATTCTTGCCGTTTTCGACAAATTCCGGAATCCATCCGTCCCAAGTCGAAAGGTTGATACTAGCATTCATTGCTGCTGTCATGCCGCTGGTGCCGGAAGCCTCCATAGGTATCCTTGGATTGTTGAGCCAAACGTCACTTCCTTGTTTAAGCAATTTAGACAATCTCATTTCATAGCCTGTCATGATGGCGATGTTGGGATAATTGGCACTTAAACGGACCAGTTCATTAAACATTTCAATGGCCCCGTTATCCTTCGGATATGGTTTACCCGCCCAAATAACCTGGATAGGCCTTTGGGGGTTACAAAAAACCTGTTTGAATCGATCCAGGTCTTTGGTAATCAGATTGGCACGCTTATATCCCGCAAAACGCCTTGCCCATACGATAGTCAGGACATTTGGGTCAAACCATTTGCCTGTCTGATCGGCCAGATTGATGAAGAGACGATATTTCAGTTCTTTCTTTCTGGCTTCCAGGGCCGTCACGTTGTTTTCTGAAGCTGCTTTTTCGAGTTTGTAATCAGCCCAATACTTTTTGTTCTGGCTATTGGTGATGCTGGTGATTGGCGCGATGCCTTCATATCCGCCCCACATCCTTCGTGCTACATCTCCGTGGATGGCTGAAACGCCATTGGCTATCTTGGAAAGCCGGAGTGCCACTAAGGAATGGTCGAAAATATTGCCGGTTATACCTGTTATTTGCCTGATTTCAGCCACCGGAATAGACTGGAAAAAACTCATTTTTTCCAAATCAACAAAGTTGTGCTTTTCATTTCCAGCTTCAACCGGTGTATGGGTGGTGAATACCATTCTCTTACGAACTTCTTCAGCACTTTTGTATTTGTTATATAGATAAAAAGCAGCTGAAAGTCCATGTGCTTCATTCAAGTGATAGACCTCAGGCATGAAATTGATGATATCAATCAGTTTGGCACCTCCGACACCTAAGATGATACTTTGGGCGATCTTAGCTTCAGGGTTGTAATCGTAGAGGTGATTGGTGATTGTTTTGGATAAATAATCGTTTTCCGGTACATCTGTGGTCAGGAAAAACATAGGTACACTCTCAAAGCGTTCAGGTGGCAGATACCAAACAGCAACCCAGACAGGATGATCACTGACATCGACCTGGAAGCGAATGCCGGTATCTTCCAGAAAATTATAGGATTTCTGCTGCCAAAGTACAGCCATATTGTTATCCGAATTACGTACCTGATCATAATAACCGAACTTCCACAGAATCCCGATTCCAATCATGTTTTGTTTTAATTCGTAAGCGCTGCGCATATGTGATCCGGCCAGGAAACCCAAGCCGCCGCTAAACGTCTTCAGCGATTGGTCCAGTGCAAATTCCATGGAGAAATAGGCAACCCTGGTCGAAAATTGTTTAGCAGGAGAATACGGAACCTTAAAATTTGAAAACTTGTCGTTCATTGATTAAAATCATATAGTAAAGGGCAAAAATAGAATAAATAAATATATAACTAAAAATAATATCCTAAACGTTGAATATTGTATTTGGCCATACCATCGGCAAACCGGTAGATTAAGAATATACAGCAGGTCTTGAAAATTTAAAGCGAACAACCAAAAACATGGAATGAATCAGGTAATATTATTTAGCCACATATTTTGATGGGGAAAATCAGGAGAATTGTTCAGCAATAAGCTGAGACCTCTACCAGGTTATGTACAGGAATTGGTGTGTTGAACTTAATATTACAATCAGTTATTCAACTGTGATTGAGTTTCAGTTCTATTGTAAAATATAGATAATTAGGCATATATGTATAATTAATTTGTTTATATAATGGCTTTAAATGCTTTTTTTTAAACTGCTTTGAGATCCGGTTGTATTCGATTTAATTGATTCAATGTTTTGTCCGGCTTGTACTGAGAGGCGAATACTCAAGGGTTTAATCCTTGTTATAAAATTGGCATATATTGGTTCGAATATTTTCCTATAAAGTCGTACCTTTGCGGCCAATATTAAAAAATCAGAATATTTAATGGAAGTTACGGATAACAAATTGGCTTACAAAGTCAAAGATATTACCCTGGCAGACTGGGGGAGAAAAGAAATCCAACTGGCGGAGGCTGAAATGCCCGGTCTTATGTCACTCAGGGAGCAGTATGGTACCAAGAAACCCTTGAAAGGGGCGCGGATCGCGGGTTGTCTGCATATGACTATACAGACAGCTGTACTAATCGAGACACTCGTGGAGTTGGGTGCTGAGGTCAGCTGGAGTTCATGCAATATTTTCTCTACGCAGGATCATGCCGCTGCAGCAATTGCCGCTGCTGGTATTCCGGTCTTTGCCTGGAAAGGTATGAATGAGCAAGAATTTGACTGGTGTATCGAGCAAACCTTACACGCATTTTCTGGTGGTCAGCCGTTGAACATGATCCTGGATGATGGTGGTGACCTGACTAATATGGTATTGGACAGATATCCTGAATTGGTTCCGGGCATTCGCGGAATCAGTGAGGAAACCACTACCGGTGTGCACAGGCTTTATGAGCGGGTTGAGAATGGTACTCTGCCACTACCTGCTATCAATATCAATGATTCTGTCACGAAGTCCAAGTTTGACAACAAATATGGATGTAAAGAATCCCTTGTGGATGCTATACGTCGCGCAACTGACTTGATGATGGCCGGTAAGGTCGCTGTTGTCGCAGGGTATGGTGATGTAGGAAAGGGCTCTGCCGCGTCACTACGTGGTGCAGGCTGCCGCGTCATCGTTACTGAAATTGACCCGATATGTGCCCTGCAAGCTGCCATGGATGGTTATGCGGTCAAGACTATGGCTCATGCCATTCCGGAAGCCAACATCGTAGTGACTGCTACCGGTAACCTGAATATCGTTACTGCCGAGCACTTCAAGGCTATGAAGGACAAAACAGTTGTCTGCAATATCGGCCACTTCGATAATGAGATCGACATGGCATGGCTCAATGAGAATTACGGTAAGACCAAGGTTGAGATCAAGCCCCAGGTGGATAAGTATACCATCGATGGCAAGGATGTAATTGTTTTGGCTGAGGGTCGCCTGGTCAATCTGGGATGCGCAACAGGCCACCCTTCCTTTGTGATGTCCAATTCATTTACTAATCAAAGCCTTGCCCAGATGGAACTTTGGGCCAATAGCGATAAGTACAAAAACCAGGTTTATATGCTACCGAAGCATCTTGATGAAATGGTTGCAAGGCTGCATTTAGCTAAGATTGGCGTCGAGCTTGAAACACTGAGTAAAGAACAAGCCGATTACATCGGCGTTAAGGTAGAAGGCCCTTTTAAGCCGGATTATTACAGATATTGATCCATTTGGCAGCTTCTAACCTGCCAATATTCAAATAGACAAATGCCATTCCTGCTGTCGGGAATGGCTTTTTTGATGGATGTCAGTTGGCAATGGGAATAATTTTATAGAAACTATTTTGAACATTACCTTGACATGAGAAATAGGGGATAAATGTAAGTTCACTTATGATGAAAACACGATAATGCATCATTCATAGTAAGCCATTTTCACTTTATCATATAAAATAAATGAAATTTGAAAGGTATGACCTTGTCAAAATTCAATCATGCCATACACCGGACTAATGTTAATCACGCCGGATACTCTGCATAATTCCGCGGTGTCTCATACAACCTTACCCTTAGTTCGTATCTATCATCGAGCGCCTTGCGAAGTCTGGACCAGATGATGTAACATATGTTCTCAACAGTGGGATTCAATGTACGAAATTCATCGATTTCAAGGTTGAGGTTTTTATGGTCGAGATATTGGATGACATCGGCTTCGATGATGGATTTCAGCTTATCAAGGTTGATCAGATAACCGGTTTCGGGACCGACCTCTCCGGCCAATCTGACTTCAAGTTCGTAGTTGTGTCCGTGATAATGAGGGTTATTGCATACTCCGAACTCTTGGACATTGCGTTCGTCACTCCAGGAGGGATTGTGGAGCCTGTGAGCGGCGTTAAAATGTGCTGTTCGAAATACTGCAATTTTCATGGAAGATTCGGATTAAAGGAGCCCTCTGATGATGGCACTTTCATTGATGCCTTCTGCTTCAGCTTTATAATTCCTCACGATACGGTGGCGTAGGACATATTCAGCGATCGCCCTTACATCTTCTATATCCGGGGAATATTTGCCTCTGATGGCTGCATGGCACTTGGCTCCGAGAACCAGATACTGCGATGCCCGCGGCCCGGCACCCCAGGAAATGTATTTATTGACTTCATCTGTCGCCCTCTCCGTTCCAGGTCTGGTCTTTACGGCGAGATTGACGGCATACTCCAGGACATTGTCGGAGATGGGGACTTTGCGTACAAGTTGCTGGAAATAAATGATCTGATCGGCATTGAGGATATGCCTTAAGTTGGCCACCTTATCAGAAGTGGTACTCCTGACCACCTCAATTTCATCCTGATATTCCGGATAATCCAACGGAATGTTGAACATGAATCGGTCTAACTGGGCTTCTGGTAGAGGATAAGTACCTTCCTGCTCGATTGGGTTCTGAGTAGCTAATACAAAAAACGGCTTGGGTAGTGAGTATCGCTGTCCGGCAACTGTCACAACCCTTTCCTGCATAGCTTCCAGCAGGGCTGACTGCGTCTTTGGCGGTGTACGGTTGATTTCATCGGCTAAGATGATATTAGCAAATAACGGACCTTTAGTGAATTTAAATTGCCGGTTATCATCCAGGATTTCCGTACCTGTGATGTCGGAAGGCATTAGGTCCGGAGTAAACTGTATTCTTTTGAATTCCAGATCGAGTACTTCTGAGATAGTGCTGATCAACAACGTTTTGGCCAGTCCGGGTACACCAACTAAAAGGCTGTGCCCATTCGAGAATAATGAAATCAATACTGCCTGAACTACGCTTTCCTGTCCGACAATGACCTTTCCAATTTCTTTTTTCAGGTCTTTCGTCGCCTGTGCCAAAGCGTCCACACCGCTTGCATCTGAAGAATACATCTTGATATTTTAAATGAATAAATAATGGCGCCAAATATAACGCATAATTTTCCTGTAAAGTACCGGAAAATCAAAAAACAATACAAAGTTGGAATTGTTTAGCTGCTTTTGTTGATTCATGGTTTTTTGTCCGCCTTCTCAGTTTTCTTTGCCTGAGAAGGCAACAGCGGCCTTTAATAAATTGGGCATTCATAATAGATTATTCATATCAGGATATTGGATTTATAATTGTTATTTGCTAAATATTCCAATTGCTTCCTTAAATATTCATTAAAATTGATTATTCATTGAATCATTCTATCTATCTTTGCTGCTTGGAACAATGAATTAAATATTATCCATGCCACACCTTGAAGAGTCCTTTTTAAAGGAAGCAGTTGATGAAAACGGCCTTCACATTAGCCCGGTTCTTGATGATGACATTAAGAACTATCTTATTGATATCGATGGCACAATCTGTGATGATGTGCCCAATGAAGAACCGGAAAGAATGGTGACGGTCGAACCGTATTATGATGCTCTGGAGATGTGTAATAAATGGTACGATGAAGGTCATATCATCACTTTTTTCACTTCCCGGACTGAAGAACATCGTGTCATCACGGAAGAATGGCTGAAACAATACGGCTTCAAATATCATGGTATACTTTTTGGAAAGCCACGTGGCGGCAATTACCATTGGATCGACAATCATATTGTGAAGGCTACACGATTCAAAGGAAAGTTTACCGATCTCGTAACCGAAATGAAGGAGATCGAAGTCTTCAGAAAGTAGTTAAGACCAGTTAGATGGTTGGGGCCTGGTTAGGTGCTGACCAAGCATTTAGGGTACCATCCGCTCTTTTCAGTAAGCATTTGAGTGGAAATATACACGTCCATGGCGATTGCGTTAACTTACGTTATGTCAAATAGTCCGGATTCGGCGAATATTGCCCAAAGTATGACTATTTTAAATACTAAAAATTTTTCTTACAGATAATCATTGAGATATTAGTTGTATGTTTCTTAAAAACAGCTTTGTAGTACTCATAGGGGTTGAATGCTTTGCGAATTTTGCGATATGCATTTCAAGAGCATTTTTTTTCAATCTGACTAAAGATCAACGTACAAACTACTCACGGGAGTAATAACATGGCCGGGCAACAGTTTGAATTAAGGAAAAGCTCCATTCTGACACGAGATTATCAAAAGGCACCGAATGTTATGGGTTGCCGGGGATATTAATTCATGAAAAATCTGTAGTTCTCGAAATTGAATGGACTCCTCCGTGAAGCTACAATCAGTACAGAATACCATTTGTGCAATTACAACATGAGCTGAGGTGATCATCGGTGCAATCGACCTGTATTTCAAAAATGATATTTATTCCGGCGCTTTTGGATTCAGTGGCCTTACGACCAATTCGTCGATCTGCATATTATCCGGAGTTTCAAGTATCTGGATGATAGTTTGTGCTAAATCTTCCGGTTGTAACATATTGGCATGAGGCTGAACACCGGATGAAACAAGGAAATCAGTTTCTATGGAGCCTGGATTGAAACACGTTACCTTGATATTGTAAAACCTCAATTCTTGAATGAGTGCTTGTGTAAAACCCTGAACACCAAATTTCGTCGTGCAATAGGCAGAACTGTCCGTACGGCCAACCTTGCCCAAAATGGATCCGATATTGATGATATGGGATGATTCGGGTTTGGACTTCATAAGAGCAGCTACGGCCGAAGTCATATAAAACATCCCATTCAGATTTACATCCAGCATGCCCCGCCAGGTGTCGCTATCTGTTTCTTCGAGTTTATGAAAAGATCCAATTCCTGCATTATTAATCAGGATATCCGGCTTTGTTGTTTGTGAAAATGTTGAATCAACCCACTCCTTTACATCTTTTTCGCGACTGATGTCTAGTTGTACCGGATAAAATTCACCACCCAGTTCTTGCTTAAGTTCCTCCAGAGCCTCGAGGTTTCTCCCAATACCGTACACGATGGCTCGCTTAGCAATCAAACCGGCTGAAATTGCTTTCCCTAGGCCTTTGGATGCTCCTGTTACAATTGCTGTTTTTTGGTTCAATATCATATTACAAACTATAAATTTCCACTAAGATAAAGATTTTGGATGATGCCCGCAAATTGAGAAGATACAGAAATGGGTGGAATTTTCGATTTTTTAACCTTTTAGCCTATCCAATTGCCATTGGGAAAAGTAGTTTATTATCTTAATTATAATAGATCCTATTGCAAAGTTGATTTGGTAGAAAGATAATTTTATTGACTGGAGCAAAATTATATTTCGTAATTCGGATTTATTTTATCAAAATAACAGTAATTTTGCGGCTTCAATTTTTACTATGGATAATGATGTTTTGAGAGAAAAGAAGGTAAGCGAGTCTAAGACAACTATGACAGAACTCGTCATGCCCAACGATACAAACCCGCTTGGCAATCTCATGGGTGGTAACCTGATGCGTTGGATGGACATGGTCGCCAGCATCTGTGCAGGAAAGCATTGTGAGGCTCATGTGGTGACTGCGAGTGTGGATCATGTTTCTTTTACGCACCCGATCAGGATGGGAGAGGTGGTGACTATTGAAGCGCAGGTAACGAGAGCGTTTAATACTTCCGTTGAAGTGCATGTACAGGTGTATGCCGTTGATTTTAAAGGCCAGAAACCCAAAAGAAGCAACCATGCCTATTTCACTTTTGTCGCCCTGGAAGATGAGACTCTTAGACCACAGGCTGTTCCGCAAGTGCTCCCATTGACACAGGAGGAAACTACTCTCTATGAAAATGCTATCAAAAGAAGGGAACTCCGATTGGTGCTCAGTGGCCGAATGAAGCCTGGCCAGGCTACTGAACTGAAGACTATGTTTGTGTAAATGAAAGTCCTGTACGGGGTTAATTATTTTTTAGAGACGAAAACCTCCGCTTTGTATTCCGATTGTGGAATTGTTTGGTTTGCTTTAGGCCAAGGTATTAGATCTGTAAGGTTAATATTGTATTTGCCTATCAAGGTATCCTTGGGGCTAATATATGTATTTAGCGTAAAAGGGTAGGAGTGATTGCCGATGGTCAAAACAAAGGCAATAGCGCCATTACCGGGCCAAAAGCAATCCAGTTCTTCCGGACATCTTGAGTCTTCGGTAACTTCCTTCATCCAAAGGCTAATTCCTTCTGAATCATTACTTACTACGGAACCATTGTTGATAATGGTCTTTTGGTTGATGTTCAGGGAGTTGTTATTAATATCATTTTTCTCGCACCCGGAACCGATGAGAACAAGAAATGCCAGAATAGCATAAAAGCTAAACTGACTATGAATTTGGAATACTTTCATTGAAAGAATCTGATTTAAATTTATTAACGCATAAATGCAGTTGTTCGTTTGTGAACTGGTGGTTTAATTCAATTTTTTTTCATCCAGCCGGAATACATCACATAATTGTCGGCAATACGTCTGATGTTGTGTTCAAATACCTCAGGTTCAAGCTTCTTGACAGGACGGGCCGGAATACCGGCGTATACCATTCCTGCTTCGCACCGGGTATTCTCCAATACAATTGCTCCGGCTGCAATCAGGGTATTAGACGGTATATATGCGTGATCCATTACGATAGCGCCCATACCTATCAATACATTATCATCAATTGTGCAGCCATGGACGATGGCTCGGTGCCCGATGGATACATTGTTTCCGATATTTAATGGGGCTTGTAGATAGGTGCAATGCAGGATGGCCCCATCCTGGACATTGACCTTGTGACCCATTCGGATGTAATGGACATCGCCCCGGATAACAGTGTTGTACCATACGCTGCATTGATTGCCCATGATTACATCACCTGTTATCGTGGCATTTTCTGCAAAGAAGCAATCTTCACCCCATTGCGGACTAATTTCATTTACCGGAAGTATCAAAGCCATAGTAGATTCATTATATATTATAATTGTAAATATAGGGCATTAGAGACATATGTCCTTTATTAAAGTTTGTGTCTAATGCAAGTATCTCCTACGCTAAGCTTTTTTCAAAAACAGGCGCCTCCATGATACTTCAACTGCCTATTAACTGACCTCGGTATATAATTAAGAATGTAAATACGCTGAAAGTATTCCCATTTTCATTAATTCTCAGCGCTTTTCTATCAGTTGATGGTTCAAGGTATAGCAGAGACCTTGTATCCGGCTTCTTTGAGAAGCTTTATTACGCCATATTCACCGCCGAGGTGACCTGCGCCTACAGCGAAGAATGTTGGTCTTTCTTTCATCATGGCGTTCATCTTAGGTATCCACTTGACATTTCTGTCTTTGAGCAAAAAATTCATCATTGTTTGATCATCCTTACTCATCCCCTGGTTGATGGCTTTCTGTAAAGCATCAATATCCTGTTGGATGTACAGGGCCACCAATCTTTCATATTCATTTTCGCCATGCTCCTTTTTCAATTCATCTATCAGCATTTGTGCCTGTATTTTCAGAGGTATGCTGTCGATTGCGGCCAGTTGATCATCGATCGTTTCCAGTCCGCCTATTGTTTTGTTTTGATCATTGGCCTTATTGGCAAGCTCTATTTCGTAAGATATCATTGACTGGTTAGGACTGTCCATCCCATCTGCTAAAGTTGAAATAAAGAGCGGTTTTATTGTTTCAAGTAAAAAAGCCGGCAAACCCTTATCGGCAAATTTGTCCTGAAAAAGTTTGTAATCATCCTCACTGAGCAGATCTTTGATAGTCATATCATCCGGCATTCTGATCTTAGAAAGTAAGCCAAACATCTGTGAAAAATCATTCATGATATTCATGTCTATTTCAAAGACAATTTCATCACATTCACTGAAAGCCTTGTTCATCACATCATTGAATAAAAACTTATCCTGAGGAATCAAGTGTATAGTGCCGAAAAGATAACTTGGTTTAGCCAGGTCCTTACCTTCTATTTTCCAAAGAAGTGCATTGGAAGGGGCGGTCTCTTGTGCTATTTTTATTGTTGATCTATGGGAACAACTCACAGTGGTGGTTATCAGAAAAAAAATGCCTGTGGCATATAGCAGAAAGGTTCTTCCTTTGTTGGATAGGGAAGTCTTTTTACGATTATTGATATGTCTCACGTACCGGTTTTACTAAATGAAGAAATGATGGATTGCTGAATGGTAGTTTAAAGGTTGTATTTGCGCTTGAGGATGGTTTGATATACGACGATTCCTGTGGCAACACTGACATTGTATGAGTCGAGCAACTCGTTCTGAGGTATACTGAATATCTTGTCAGCTCTGCTTTCAAGCGCTTTGGACACTCCGGATTTTTCGGAACCCATCACAATACAACATGCTTCGTCTAAAGGAAGTTGATGAAGCAACACTGAATTGCCCATTCCCGAAGCAAACAGTTGAATACCTTGTTGAGCAAGATGATCAGCAGCCTCCGGCAAGGAATTGACTTTGCAAACTGCAATTCGTGTCAGGGCCCCTGCTGATGCTTTGATTGCATCAGAAGTAACACTAACACTATTATGGGACGGTATGATGATACCATGACAACCGCCCAACAAGGCAGACCGTGATATTGCCCCAAAATTTCTGACATCGGTAATTTGGTCCAGCATCATAAGAAATGCCGGTTCGTTTTTAGTTTTGATCTGATGAAGTAGCTTATCGAGAGTTACATATGAATAGTCATTGATATAAGCAACGACCCCTTGATGGTTGCCATGTACTAGTCTGTTGAGCTTTTCCCTTGGGACATAAGCCAAATCAATATTGAGACCTTTGATACCATCCCTGATTTCCCGTTCGAATTCTCTTTCTCCACCGGATAGTAGAAATATTTTTTCTATAGGTTGGCCGGACTTAATTGCTTCGATCACCGGTTGCCTGCCATATATATAGGGAATATTTTGTTTCTCCATATTTTATTTGAAAATGAATATATGAATAAATTATATCTTTGGCAAAATTTATAATTAACTTATCTAATGTTGTACTTTAAGATTTATCGAAATTTAATTGCCTTTTGTCTTTTTGCATGCTTTATGTTTGGACCGGGCCGAAATATTCATGGCCAGAACCTTTTGATCGACACAAAGGTAAAAAATGAAATTTTACAAAACCCTGCAAAGTTTGGCTTGAGCCAAAATGATGCCAACCAGTTACTTTATATTACCAGTTATACCGATGATAAGAGGGGAATATCCTATTCCTATGTCTTGCAGACGGTATCAGGTATCCCGGTATATAATGCGGTTACTAGTTTTTATGTCAACAAAAAGGGTGATGTAGGTACTGTAAAGAGCAACTTTATCAACAGCGATACTTATCGAAGGGATGGAAGTAGGGCTACGGCAATTGATGTGGAAGAGGCAGTCAGGAGCGCTGCAGTAGCTTGTGGTATTGTCAGTCCCCAAACACGGATAATTGAAACAAGAGATAATAAAACCATTCTGGACGGAGGAAATATTTCATCAGCTCCAATAGAGCCATTCCTGACCTGGGTTGTCAGAGATGGGGCATTGGTTTTAGGATATCAGCTTGAAATAGCAATAATAGGTGCACTGGATCATTATCAGGTGATCGTGGATAGCCGTGACGGAACATTATTGAATAAGATTAATTATAAGCTATCCTGCAAGTTTGAGGGCCCTGGACAATATGCCAATCATTCCCATGATTCACGATGTCTGGACAATCATCAGTCAAATATACTTGCAAGTACTGCCACTCCTGCACCGCCTCCCTCAGGGGAAGTCAGCAAATATAGGGTTTACGAACTTCCGATTCAAGCTCCCAACTTTGGTTCATCCAAGGTCGTAGTAAGCCCTTTTGACACGGTTGCATCACCATATGGATGGCATGATCTGGATGGAAAAGAGGGCATGGATGCCACTAATCTGCAGGGGAATAATGTCCATGCATTCAATGACAATAGCGGTAATTATCAACCGGATTTCGAGGTTGATGGTGGGGCAGAATTAAATTTCGACTTCTCTTTCGATCAAAATGCAGAACCTCAGAATTCAAAGGATGCTGCAGCAGTCAACTTGTTTTATATGATTAATAAAATGCATGATTTCTCCTACCATTATGGTTTCGACGAAAAAGCGGGAAATTTCCAGGCTAATAATTATGGAAAAGGAGGTGAAGGAGGTGATTATGTAAAGGCTATGTCACAGTTTGGAAATGGAGAAGGAGATTTTAAGAACAATGCTGATTTTTTGACTCCGGAAGATGGCGGAAGTGGCCAGATGAGGATGTTTTTATGGGATAATGCCTCAGATAAATTTAATATTGAAGCACCTGCAAGTATCAAGGGTGGATACCCGGTGGGAAATCCTCAGTTTGGGTCGGCTATTACAACGGATAAGATTGAAGCTGAAGTGGTTTGGGCACAGGATAAGACAGGTGGGACAAATTATTTTTGTGATGAAGCGAAGAATGCTGATGAAATGTCAGGTAAAATAGTAGCAATCGATAGAGGCTCATGCGATTTCTCACTGAAGGTGTACAATGCTCAAAAGGCGGGAGCTGTTGGCGCAATTATTATGAATTTTGAGGACCGTATTGTGGACATGGCTAGTGGAACCAATGGAAACTTAGTTACTATACCTTCAGTTTTTGTCTCCAAGGTTGTTGGAGATAAGATCAAGGATGAATTGAAAGCAGGAAATACAGTCGTTGTAAGATTCCAACTTCCGGATAATTCCGGACCTGCCTTACTGGATGCTTCCTATGACAACGGTGTAATAGCTCACGAATTTGGTCATGGTATATCTATTCGTCTAACCGGTGGCCCCTTCAATTCAGGATGCCTTAATTCAGCAGAGCAGATGGGTGAAGGTTGGAGTGATTTCATGGCCTTGGTTACGACTAAGCAGCCGGGAGATAAAGGGACAGATGCAAGGGGTATAGGAACGTATGTGAAGGGCCAGTCTCCTTCCGGTACCGGAATCAGACGTTTTCCTTATAGCACAGATATGAAGATCTGCCCAAATACTTTTGAGACAGTGGCCAGTGTTTCTGGACCACATGCCATTGGTGAAATCTGGTGCGATATGATATGGGATCTATATTGGGCTATGATCGATCAATACGGGGATGATGGGTTACTTTACGGTGGTGAAGGCGGAAATAGTAAAGCAATTGAGTTGGTATTTCAGGCCATGAAGATCCAGCCATGTGGTGTTGGGTTCATTGATGGACGTAATGCTATCCTACAAGCCGATAGTCTGTTGTATGGTGGTGCAAATAATTGCTTGATTTGGGAAGTATTCGCGAGGCGTGGATTGGGCTTCAATGCCGATGGAGGTTCTGCAAATTCCATCGCTGACAATGTAGCCGACTTTACGCCTAATCTGTTCTGTCTGGATAAAGTACAATTGGAAAAAGAAGTAACTAGGGAAGTTGATCCGGGAGGAGAGATAAAAGTTAGTTTAAAGTTGTCTTCATATAAGTCTGCTACAGCTAAAAATATCCTGGTAAGTGATATTGTTCCGGAACATACTACATGGGTTGCCGGATCAGGCGGTGAATATAGCAATGGCGTTGTTACTTTCAGACTTGACTCCCTGGAATCTTCCAAAAATCATGAATTTACTTATTTGTTGAAGGTAGATGAAGGTTATTCTTCCAAGTTATTGTATCAGGAAGGTTTTGAAGAGGAATTCCCATTCCCGGATGGTGCCTGGTATAGTAATGTTCTGACAGGTAACGTATTTTTTGAATTCCAGGAAGGCGTAGGCGAATTTGGCTCAAATGCCTATGCAGTACCTTCTCTGGGTGGTGAATACAAAGTGGCCTTTGAAAAGACTGAGCCTGTTACTGTTGCCGGGTCCAGACCATACCTTAACCTCGCCCATAAGTATAATACACAGGGAGCTATTGATGGAGGTAACATACGATATTCAGAAGATGCCAATGCCTGGTATACCTTTAAAGATGAAGTCGTTAGAGGAAAGTATCCGGGTGAACTTGCCTATACGAGTGTTTCCTTGCCCGGTTTGCCAGGCTTCAGTGGAAATTCAAAAGATTGGGTACACAGCTTTGTTGATTTGAAAAAATATGACACCAAAGATTTGTATTTCAGTTTCTTCTATGGAGCATCTGATGGAGATGCTACATTAGACAACTGGTATCTGGATAATCTTGAGATGGTTGATGCGGTTTTTGTCAACAGTCAAGCCTGCATTTCAGTGGATAACGGCCCTGAAGAGTGCCTTGAAGCAGTTGAAATGGGTACCTATATAAAGCATAATAATAAGTTGTCGACTAAGAATACCGGAAAGAATTCCATTGTTAGCTCCATTTTTCCGAATCCGGGGAATGGTAGCCTGAATATTAGCTGGAAACAGATACCGGGCCAACAGATCGACATAAAAGTATTGGATGTTTCCGGAAGAGTAGTGGCTTCAGAAAAAAGAAACAGCTCGGTGGAGGTTAATCTTGCCAATATCAACTTATCGACCTTGCCCAATGGTATTTATTTTGTTCAGTTGACCAATGGGGCAGGTTTGGTAACGCACAAGTATGTCAAGATTTAACAAGGTTTTTAACCCTGCATTTCCTGCATTTCTTTGGTCTATGTTTTCTTCAAAAAGGAGATTTTAACCCCCTGAGACCTTTTTTAATATTTTCGTGATAAATTGTTTTACTTCTTGTTTCCAAATGAAGCAAGAAGTAAAACAAGTACGAAACTGCTTTTAGGGCCCTGGTAAGTATTTCTAATATTTGGATGCGTGCAAGGACGGCAATAGTCGTCAATGAATTAGGTAGATGACTAATATTAGGTCATCCTTTTGGAACTTGTGTTGAGGTATGAAGAGCTGATTATATTTGTTGAAATATTGAGGCTTTTCCATTTCCTTTCTATTGGAAGAGTTATGGTTTCGGTCTTTTCAGTATTAATGTTCTACCTAATTGGATTTTCAGTCATGCCACTTGTTTTCCAAATCGATGGTTTCCTGCCTACAATCTCTCCAAGAGACTCTTCTGCGCCAACTCCTGCAATTCCTTCAGCTTGATCAGACAATCTATCGGTGTCATAATTTCCGGTTGAATATCAAGGAGGATATTTCTGATCTCCCCAATGTTGGGATCGTCAGTCTCAAAGATGGAAAGCTGATAGGATTCTGCTTTTAATGTCTGGAGAATTTCTTTGGTTTCTTTCTTTTTAGAGCCGGATAGCGAACCAGACTGATCCTCCAGGTGTTTCATGATCTGATTGCTACGATCGATGATCCTTTGAGGCATACCGGCCATCCGCGCAACATGGATCCCAAAGCTGTGTTCACTGCCGCCTTCTGCTAATTTATACAGGAAAATCACCTTGTCCTTGGTTTCCTTGACAGAAAGATTGTAGTTTTTGACTCTTGGCAATTTGTATGTTAGTTCATTCAACTCATGATAATGGGTAGCGAAGAGCGTCTTTGGTCTGCCTGCATCATTGTCATGCAGATATTCGGCCAATGCCCAGGCGATGGAGATTCCATCATAGGTGGCAGTGCCCCGTCCGATTTCATCCAGCAAGATAAGACTGCGGTCGGTAAGATTGTTCATAATGCTGGCTGTTTCGTTCATCTCGACCATAAAGGTTGATTCACCACCTGAAATATTATCAGATGCACCTACGCGGGTGAATAGTTTATCCACGATACTCAGGCTGGCTGATTCTGCCGGTACAAAAGAACCAATTTGTGCCATTAGCGAAATTAGTCCTGTCTGCCGCAGTACAGCCGATTTTCCGGCCATATTGGGACCTGTCAGGATGATGATTTGTTGACTTTCCTGATCGAGATAAAGATCATTGGGGATGTATTTCTTTTCATGGCCGAGCATGACTTCAATAATGGGATGCCGACCCTGAATGATCCGGATGATTCCATCGTCATTGAATTCCGGCTTGTTGTAATGGTATCTGCCTGCTTGATATGCAAATGAGATAAGGCAGTCAAGCCTCGCTATTTGGGCACAATTAGCCTGAATACTTTCTATATATTCATTGATTTGAATAATCAAGCGGGTAAACAAGCGTTCTTCAATCTCCTGAATGACAGTTTCAGCCTGCAATATTTTGGTTTCCAGGATCTTAAGATCTTCTGTAATATACCTCTCTGCATTGGCTAAGGTCTGCTTCCTGATCCAATGGTCGGGTACTGTGGTGTGTTTGTGTTTTGCGGTTACTTCCAAATAGTATCCGAAAACGTTATTGAATCCCAGCTTGAGGTTTTGTATACCTGAAGCTTCCGTTTCCTTTTGGAGTATTTCGGCCATCACATCTTTGCTATGCCCGATTAGATATCTGTATTCATCCAATTCGGCATCGACATCATTCTTGATCACATTGCCCTTTGATACGAGGGTAGGAGCATCATCCCTCAAGGTTGAGTCGATTTTACTGATGAGTTGGTGGCAATCGTGCAATGCATCGCCGATATGTTGCAGTTCTACCGATTCTGTATTGTCAAGGCTCTTTTTCAGTTCTGAAATTGCAATGAGTGCCTTTTTAAGCTGAAGAACTTCTCTCGGTTGGATTCTGCCCATAGCTGATTTTGAAATCAATCGTTCAAGGTCACCGATCTGCTTCAACAATTGGATAAATCCATCCCTTTCTGGGGAATGCCGGACAAAATATTCTACTATTGTGAGCCTGTATTCTATTGCTTCCACTGATAATAAAGGTAACAATACCCATTTCCGAAGTTGTCGGGTGCCCATCGGTGTATTGCAATGATCAAGAATGTCCACCAAACTGCGGCCATCGCTGTGCAGTTCACTGACCAATTCGAGATTTTGAATGGTAAATCGGTCCAGCCACATATAGGATTCCTGAGGAATTCTTGCTATTCTGTTGATGTGGCTGATTTCCTTGTTCTCATTCATTTCAAGATACTGGAGGATGGCACCTGCCGCTATCTGGGCTGAATGTAATTCTTCAATGCCGAATCCTTTTAGTGTGTTGCTTTGAAAGTGAGTCGTCAACTTGTTGTATGAAGATTCATGACTGAAAACCCAATCGTCTAACGGGAAAACAGGAAATTGAGATTTGATCAGTTGTTGAATATTCTTCTTGTCTTTCTTGTTGAAAATAACCTCAGCAGGTTTGAATCTTTGAAAAAGGCTTTCTATCACTGCTTCACCCCCTTCTGCTACCATGAATTCGCCGGTTGATACATCCAGAAAAGCGATCCCAAAATGATCAGTCTGGCGGATATCAATGGCGCATAAGTAATTATTGGTACGGGATTGAAGAATGGAATCGTCTAACGTCAATCCGGGTGTGACAACATTGGTTACCCCACGAGCGACAATCTTCTTTTCCTTACTGGGTTTTTCAAGCTGATCACAGATGGCGACCCGATAGCCTGCCTTGACAAGCCTGGGGAGATATATATCCAGCGAATGATGTGGAAATCCTGCCAACTCAGTATCTGAACCGCCATTATTGCGGCTTGTCAAGATGATGCCAAGAATGCCGGCAACTTTTATGGCATCATCTCCGAAAGTCTCATAAAAATCACCCACACGAAACAACAGCAATGCGTCCGGATATTTGGACTTGATGTCGTTATATTGCCGCATTAATGGTGTCACACCATCATTCTTATTTCCGACTTGCTCTTTGTTTGATTTTGTCAAAATTTTTATTTTAAACGGTTAAAATTAGAAACAACACTATATATTTGCGAAAAATTTATATAAATTTATTCATTCGAATAAGTGATTTTTCATTAATTCATTTAGTCATAAATAGTTAAACATGACGAAATATTTTGATTCGATTTCCTCTGATGAAAAGAAAGTTTTAAAGGACACTTTCGTTTACATTACCCTGCTTATTGCCTCTGCAGAAAATAAGTTGACGCTTGCTGAAAAGGAAGCTGCTATCAAGACTATTAAGGTGAGAGGTTATGAAGCAAATAGCTTATTCAATGAGTTTTATGATGAGATCAATAATACATTTGCAGAAGAATTAGAGCAGGCAAGCGCGGAACATAAGATAAGCAGAGATGAAATTGATTATTTTTCCCGTAAGATCAGTCAGGTCAATGAAGTACTTGAAAAATTGCCTTCTTATGTTGCAAGACAACTTTACAATGACTACAAACGGTTTTCTCACCGTATAGCAAACGCTGATGGCGGAATTCTTGGATTTGCCAAGGTGTCCATCGAAGAGAGAAATGTAGTGGATCTGCCTATGATCCATCAGATCGAATTTGACGACGAAGAAGAGTAACTGAGATTGACAGGATTCATCCTTTGTCAGGACTTGTATTTCGGTGGAGATGCCTGGCCGGACAATATTCTTTGAGTAATTGCCTTACGAAGCAAAAGAATGAACACTCCTTCCCGTGACTTACCTTCACTTGTATCGGCTCTGACCGGGCATTATGGCAATCGGGAATCAGAAAATATCCTTCGGATTCTCTATGAGGATTACTTGATTCTGCCACGTAAAACGGCATTAGAGGATATTCCCCCATCCAAAGTAATTAAGTTGAAAGCAGCATTGGACTTGTTGTTGAAGGATTACCCAATCCAATATATTACCGGAAAAGTCTGGTTTTATGGCTACCTTTTTCTAGTGGGCCCCGGTGTATTGATTCCAAGACCGGAAACCGAAGAGTTGGTCGAATTAGCCCTCAAAAACATCAATAAGTCTGATTCCTGCCGGGTTATCGATATCGGTTGTGGTAGCGGCATCATTCCGATAGTCATCAAGAGACAAAGGCCGGGTGTCATGGTTGATGCTGTTGATATATCTCAACAAGCGATTGAATTTACCCGAAAAAATGCTGAATTACTTCAAGTGGAGCTCAATATTTTCGAAGCAAATATTCTTCATCCTGAGTGGACATTTTTCGAAGATTACGACTTCATTATTAGCAATCCACCCTATATACTGGAGGACGAGATCCCTGAGATGTCCGTATCTACTGTCTTGTATGAGCCTCATATAGCCCTATTCTCAGGGGAGGCAATGACTTTCTATAAGGCAATTCTGTTTTTTGGACAAAAAAAGCTTAAAATCGGCGGAAAGATACTGCTTGAGTGCAGCGAATTTCATGCAGAAGAGGTTAGGAATCTTGCCCTGAGCATGGGGTATTCCGAAGCCTATTTGCATAAAGATCTGCAGGGAAAGGACAGGATGATCGAAGTGGTGAATTCAAACAGTTTTTGAACACGAAATTTCCTTTCACCTTAAAATTGGAAATATTCAATTATTGACCTCAATGAGAGTAAGGATAAAATTATGATCAACAATTTATTAAATAAAATATATTAATTATATTTATAAATTTAAATATTTTAGTAAAATAAACATGTAATAAAGATATTATATTGTCGGACTATATTTATCTCCCTTTTTGCAATAATTATTCATCCCTGAAAATTTCCATATCTTTTTTCCGTTATAACTTTTTAATAGCCACAAAACATTAGCTATTTTTTGTACTTTTGCACTCTTTATTATAAAAATTTAATAATATGAGTAATAATGAATATATAGCAGCCAATCGCGACCGTTTTCTCAATGAATTGGTCGAATGGTTGAAAATTCCGTCCATAAGCTCAGATTCAAGAGCAAAAGAAGATATGGGACGTGCTGCCGAATACTTGAAAGCAAGATTGGTTGAGCAGGGAGTGGACCGGGCAGAGATCTATCCAACTGCCGGACATCCCATTGTATATGCTGAAAAAATTACCGATCCGGCTAAACCAACGGTTCTGGTATACGGTCATTATGATGTTCAGCCACCGGATCCGTTGGATCTATGGGATTCACCACCATTTGAGCCGGTTATAAAGATTACGGATGAGCATCCGGAAGGCGCTATCTTTGCACGGGGATCTTGCGATGATAAAGGACAGGTGTATATGCATGTCAAGGCTTTCGAGGTAATGGCAAAGAACAACGACTTCCCGTGTAACATCAAATTTATGATTGAAGGAGAGGAGGAGATCGGCTCCGTACATCTCGGCAAATTTTGTGAAGATCATAAAGACATGTTAAAATCTGATGTTATCCTGATTTCTGACACGAGTATTATTGATAATCAGACGCCTTCAATCACGACAGGTTTACGAGGCCTTGCATATATGGAGGTTGAAGTGACAGGAGCCAACAGGGATTTGCACTCCGGAGTATATGGCGGGGCGGTAGCCAATCCAATTAATGTTCTGGCCAAAATGATCGCCGGGATGCACGATGAAAATAACCATATCACTATACCCGGATTCTATGATGCGGTCGAGAATCTGTCCCGCGAGGAACGAGATGCAATGGCGGAAGCACCTTTTTCTTTGGAGGGCTACCAGCGTGACCTCGGTATTGACTCGATATATGGTGAGAACGGATATACAACTTTAGAAAGGGCGTCTATTAGGCCGACTCTCGATGTCAATGGCATCTGGGGTGGATATATCGGTGAGGGCGCCAAGACGGTACTGCCGTCCAAGGCATTCGCCAAGATCAGCATGAGGCTGGTTCCTCATCAGAATTCTACGGTAATCAGTAAATTATTTAGTGATTACTTTACCTCCATAGCCCCAAAAGGCGTGAAGGTCAAGGTTACTCCACACCATGGGGGAGAACCGGTTGTTACACCGGTGGACTCACTGGAGTATAAGGCTGCCGCGATGGCCATGAAGGATACTTTTGGTACGGAACCTATTCCTCAGCGTAGTGGTGGAAGTATTCCGATAGTTGCCCTTTTCGAGTCGGTATTAGGTACTAAATCGGTATTGATGGGCTTTGGACTGGATTCAGACGATATCCATTCGCCCAATGAACATTACGGAGTATTCAATTTCTTCAAGGGTATTGAGACAATCCTGCGGTTTTATCCAAACTATGCAGCATTGAAGCAATAAATTCATTAATAATTTTACTAATCAAACAATTTTCAGAAAGATGATTAAAAATCTGAAATTCCTTTTTTTGATGACCTTATTGCTCTCATTGTTGAGCAATGATGCCTCAGCACAAGGAGGAAAAGCTAAAACCAAGTCTGAAAAGACTGAAAAAACTGATTCTAAAACTGATTCTAAAACAACTAAAATGGATTCATTAAGTTATGGACTGGGCGTTCTGCTTGGTCAGAACATCAAGCAGTTGGACATTGAGAATATCGATGCCAAAGTAATTGCCCAGGCCATTCAGGATGTATTGGATAACAACCAGCTAAAAGTAACTCCTGAACAAGCCAATATGCTGGTAAGTAATGAAATGGCAGCCGCGGCTGAGCGTAAAGCCGGTCCGGCTATTGAAGAAGGGAGGAAGTTCTTGGCCGAGAACGCAAAGAAACCCGGCATAAAGACTACTGCAAGTGGTTTGCAGTATGAAGTAATTCAATCCGGTACGGGTGCAACACCTAAGTTGACTGATAAAGTGACAACACACTACCGAGGTACATTAATCAATGGCAATCAATTCGACAGTTCCTACGACAGGGGTGAGCCGGCTACCTTTCCGGTTAATGGCGTAATCAAGGGCTGGACTGAAGCACTGCAATTGATGAAGGAAGGTGACAAATGGAGACTTTACATTCCTTATAACCTTGCTTATGGGGAAAGAGGTGCCGGACGTGACATTCCACCATATGCTACATTGATTTTCGATATTGAATTGATTAAGGTCAATTAATGACCTTTTTTAGATAGATACCGGAGTATCTCACTGGATATTCCGGTATCATTTTTTTAACCCGTAGTTAAGCCTGGTATTTTAAATTCCTGATTCTATGTCAATACGCCCATTATATATCTTTAATACACTTTCCGGAGAGAAGGAATTGTTCAAGCCCATCCTCGATGACAGGGTCGGTATGTATGTGTGTGGTCCAACCGTGTACAATGATGTGCACCTGGGAAATTGCAGGACCTTCGTGAGCTTTGATGTCGTGTTCCGATACCTTCTGCACCTCGGGTATAAAGTTCGCTATGTGCGAAACATTACCGATGTCGGTCATTTGGTGGGTGATCAAGATACGGGTTCTGAAGATAAAATCGGCCAAAGAGCACGGTTGGAACAACTGGAACCAATGGAGATCGTTCAGAAATATTCCAATGGTTTTCATCATGTTATGAAATTGCTGAATGCCTTGGATCCAAGTATAGAGCCCTCTGCAACCGGTCACATCATCGAGCAAATGGAAATGGTTCAACAGATTCTGGATAACGGCCTGGCTTACGAAGTCAATGGTTCCGTCTATTTCGATACCGTAAAATACGCATCACAGTCTGATTCCTATGGTAAATTATCCGGAAGAGTAATTGAGGAATTATTTTCGGAAACACGTGATGATCTTAAGAATCAGGATGAAAAGCGTCATCCCAGCGATTTTGCATTGTGGATCAAAGCGGATGATACTCACCTCATGCGCTGGCAGTCAAAGTGGTCTGTGGGTTTCCCCGGTTGGCATCTTGAGTGCTCAGCCATGAGTACAAAGTATTTAGGCAAGACCTTTGATATTCATGGAGGAGGGCAAGATCTTAAGTTTCCTCATCATGAGAATGAAATAGCCCAAAATCACGGTGCATGCGGTTGCCAGCCGGCGCATTATTGGATGCACGGAAATATGCTTCTGCTCAATGGGCGTAAAATGTCAAAAAGCGAAGGAAATTCCATCCTGCCAATGGAACTGATAGCAGGTAGTAATCCAATTATACCTGAGTCATTTTCTCCGATGGCAATTCGTTTTTTCATGCTGCAAAGTCATTATCGCAGTACACTGGACTTGACCCACGATGCCCTGAAGGCTGCAGAAAAGGGCCTGTCAAGACTTAGAGACGCCTATGGTCTGCTGGCTAAGCTCCAGGTTAATCCCGGAAGGGAGGACCTGAAGGTCAATCAAACCATCCAGAGCGAAATAGATGGTATGTATGAGGATATGAGCAATGACTTCAATACATCAAAAACCATTGCAAGGCTGTTTGAACTTGCTTCCATCATCAATATTTATTATAATAATCCACAGACTGATGCCGGTCTTAATGAGGAGTCCATCGAATTGCTCCAAAAGGCATTCGACCATTTTTTGGGTAGTATCCTCGGAATCCGCCTTAAGGATGATGTAGTAGGAGACAGTGAAAATTTTACGGATGGGTTGATGGAAGTTATTCTTGAACTGAGGGCCAAAGCCAGAGAAAATAAGGATTGGCCTACATCTGACCTTATTCGCGATAAATTGTCAAGGTTGGACATTCAGGTTAAGGACGGCAAGGATGGTGTTACCTGGAGTATTGTCAAGTGATCTTTCAGCAGATAAAGAACCCGGGAATTGAATGAAGCCATCATTGCAGGTGCCATTTCTGGCATGATATTGGGGACCTTGCCCGGAGGCGTCGTATTTGCCGTGCTCCAGCAAAGCATTGAACAAGGTTGGCGTAAAGGCGTCGGAATCGCCACAGGGGTAGTAGCCAGTGACTTCATGCTCATTCTCTTTGTCAACCTGAGCACACATGGACTGGCTTTTGTCAACAAATACGATGCTTACATCAGCATGGCCGGAGTTGCACTGTTGCTGATACTCGGTATAGGGAACCTTTTCATCAAAAGCAGCCTGCCTATCTCATCTCGTTCAACCAAGGGCGGAGCATTCTATCTTTTTTCAACAGGCTTCCTGCTTAATACACTTAATCCGGTTAATTTCTTCATGTGGATGACCATCACAACACAGATCCAGACACGTGATTTCTTCAATTTCACGAATATGATTTGGTACTTTGGGACTACCTTGACCATGATATTTACCTGTCTTACCATGATCAGCTTTTTTTCCAACAGATTGCGTAAATGGATGACACCTGAGCATTTGCGTTATCTGAATATTGTCATCGGGATTATTTTTATCGGGTTGGCGATAAAATTGGGCTATGACGCATATATGAAACACTTCTTTTAGTTTCCGGTATTCACTATTGAATTCTTCTTTGAATAATATACTTGTAATGCTGATTGCCGCTTTGCCATTCAAAACCATTATCTTTGTCCGGTCGTAAATACGATTTTTATAACACAATTCCTTTTACGGCGTTATATTACCATATGAAGAGTTTTATTAGCTATTTATTTTTATTAACATTGCCGTTTCAATCGATGGCAGGCAACAATCCTCCAACACTGAAATTCGCATTGCTGAAATATGCCGGCGGAGGTGACTGGTACAATGATGTCAACAGCCTGCATAATCTGGCTCAATTCTGCAACCAGAAAATGGGTACAAATTTTGATCTTGATTATGCTACCGTAGAGCCTTCAAGTGCTGAATTATTTGCTTATCCCATTACTTATATGACAGGCCATGGTAATGTGGTCTTTTCTGATGCCGATGCTCAAAATTTGCGGAAATATCTGATAGGAGGAGGTTTCTTGATCATCAACGATGATTACGGCATGGACCCCTTCATTCGGCCTGCACTGAAGAAGGTCTTTCCGGAATTGTCACTCATGGAGATCCCGCTTAATCATCCTGTCTATACTTCACTTTTTGAATTCAAAGGAGGATTGCCGAAGATACACGAACATGATGGTAAACCTGCTCAGGCTTACGGGCTTTTCTGGGAAGGAAGACTTGTGGCCCTTTATATTTTTGAGACGGATCTAGGCGATGGATGGGATGATGTACACAATGACCCGTTTGAACTAAGACTCAAAGCTTTGCAGATGGGAGCCAATATTGTCAAATACGCTTTTGAGCGTTAATTACCTGTTCAATGGACATTGATATATTCAGGGAATATTGTCTAAGTAAACCATTTGTGACAGAAGAATGTCCATTTGGTCCGGATACACTGGTATACAAAGTTTTGGGTAAAATTTTCGCACTTACAGGGCTTGATGAGGTTGAACTAAGTCTTAACCTGAAGTGTGACCCTGAATATGCTATTGAATTGAGAGAGCGATATGCTTCCATTATTCCGGGGTACCATATGAATAAGACACATTGGAATACTGTTCATACAGGAGCATTAAACAATGATAAGCTACTGAAGGAATTGATCGATCACTCTTACCTTGAGGTAGTGAAAAAATTGCCTAAAAAGCTGCAGGCAGCATTTAAAAATCCTGGACACAATGACGAAAATAAATAAGTTGCTGATTGTCGGGCAAGGATTGGCCGGTACTGTGTTTCATTTTACTTTGTTTCAGCGAGGAATCCATGCTGATATCATCGATTGCGATTCGCCGGGAAAAGCATCATCAGCATCTGCAGGTATCATCAATCCGATTACAGGACCGAAATACAATAAGAGTTGGAATTTTGATGGTTTAAAGAATGTCTTCGAACCATTCTATGAGTCCTTGAATTCATTTTTAGGTACAAAAGTTTTCAATCCAATGCGCATGTACCGAAAGTTGGGTGATGTGCAACAGGTCAATCGCTGGGTATATCAAAGTGAGCAAGAGGTAAACAATACATGTTATGGCTCATTCTCCACTATACCGCCGGAGTATGGGAATGATGCCCCCGGGGAGGCTTGGGCTGAAGTACACGAAGCATATCGTCTGGATTTTAGGCAGGTTTTTACGCTTTATAGAGAAAAGCTTCGGGCAATGGGACTTTTCCGGGGAGAGACCTTCACCTATGATAGCCTTACTCTTGAACATGATAGGCCAATATACCATGGTATAGAGTATGATAAAGTCATTTTTTGTGAAGGCTACCTTGTTGCCAATAATCCTTACTTCAATTATTTACCTGTTATTCCTGCAAAAGGGGATGCACTGATTATTGAAAAGTCCTTGCCAAATAGTTTTATGGCGAAAAGGACCGGGATGGCTGTCAATTGGGATGGGAGCCATATTTGGTATGGCGCTACACTAAATAGGAATTTTTCTTCAACCGAGCCTGATATTACAGACTTCAAGAATTTATCCTCCTGGTATGCGGAAGATTTTGGAGAAATAGCCCGGGTGGCCAATCATCTTTCAGGCATTCGGCCTACATCCCGGGACAGACGCCCGTTGATAGGTATACATCCGGATTTTCCCATGTTGGCTATTCTTAATGGTTTGGGTACAAAAGGAACTTCTTTGGCTCCTTTAATGGCTAAATATCTGGTTGAAAATATGCTTGATGGAAGAGAAATTCCCAATGAAGTAAATATTAATAGAGTCAGTCCGGAAAGCTGAAATGATTTGAAGAAATCATTTCACAGGAAAATAACTTGCAGTAAATTTGTAAGATGATATATATAAAATACAGAAATACAATGAATTGAGTTCGTTGGATTATATTTTGTTTAAATAGGCCAATAGGCCATCGATAGCCTTACGTCGGTGACTGATTTGATTCTTTTCTTCAGGTGAAAATTCCGCCAGGGACCTGTCTGAACCTTCCGGAATAAATATGGAGTCATAACCGAAGCCATTACTTCCTTTCTCCTCAAAACCGATATGTCCATGCAGCTTGCCACTGAAATACAGGGTGTCTCCATCAGGATTGCATAAGGCTATGACACATTCAAAATATGCTGATCGGTCATGGATGTCCTCAAGATTTTGCAATAATAATTTCCTGTTGGCAGAATCATTGCCATGCTCTCCTGCGTAACGGGCGCTGTGGATGCCGGGATCCCCTCCAAGTACCGGAACGATAAGTCCCGAATCATCTGCTATTGTAGTATTGCCGATGTGTGATGCCAACGTCTTTGCCTTGATGCCTGCATTTTCTTCCAGGGATGTACCTGTTTCCTCAATTTCAGGGAGCTCCGGATAATCTTTTAGAGATCGAATGAAATATTCCTTGCCAAGAATGTTTGAAAATTCTTCAAGTTTATGCCCGTTAGCCGTTGCTAATAAGATTATATTCATGCTTGAATGAAGGTTTTGAAATGATTCCAAAACTGACCTTTCTTGATCGGATCTTTAACGATTTCTGACATGGAATAGGTGAGAAAGATGCTTAAATTATCTAGAACTGCAACCTGATTGATTTTTAAAGCCCGAAACGGGTTAATGCTCTCACCGAAATATGCTATTTTTAAAGTAGGGAATTCATTCAATCCCGTCCAGTTTAACTTTTCATCAGAAGCAAGGCCAATGATCTTGACTTCTGTTTCGAAGTGAAGCCCAAGTGTTTCTGTACTTTTTTGGATGTTGTTGATAAAGATATCGTTGTCCGCTTCCTCCTTCGGCATCACAATCAATAACTTTATTTGATCAGGATGTTGAAAAAATATTGCCCCGGTTTTCCTTTGTGTTTTGTATATTTTAATAGGAGATAGCAGCATCTACAAAATATAATTCTTCGTTTATAAAATAATTAACAATAATAACAAATATAAGCTAATTAATATGTAAAAAAATAGTTAGATATTTTGGTAAAAATTTTATACTTTTGTGTTTAACCCTTTTTCACATGGCAAATATAAGCATAAGCAGAATCTCCCAAAGTAGAATTTCCGAAGTTGATTTCGATCATTTAGGATTTGGAAAGGTGTTTTCAGATCATATGTTCGTCTCTGATTACAGGGATGGTGAATGGCATGATCACAGGATAGTTCCTGTTGAAAAGATTTCAATCCATCCTTCTAATATGGCATTACATTATGGTCAGGCTATATTTGAAGGGTTGAAAGCAAGTAAGGATAAAGCCGGTGTGCCTATTCTTTTCCGACCGGATAAGAATATTGAGCGTTTTAATCGTTCGGCTATCCGTATGTGTATGCCGGAATTTCCGGCTGATCTGATGCTTGAAGCTTTGAAGCAGCTCGTATCCCTGGATAGGGATTGGATTCCTACTTTCCCGGGTTCTTCGCTTTATTTAAGGCCTTTCATGTTTGCAACTGATGAATTTTTAGGAGTACAGCCTTCAACAACTTTTAAAATGATCATATTGGCAAGCCCATCCGGTGCCTATTATTCCAAGCCTGTGAAGTTATGGGCAGAGGATCATTTTGTCCGGGCAGTAAAGGGTGGAGTAGGAGAAGCTAAAACCGCCGGAAACTATGCAGCATCTCTTTATCCTGCAAAATTGGTTAAAGAAAGAGGTTATGACCAAATATTATGGTTGGACGGAATCTACAACAAATACGTCCAGGAAGTTGGTACAATGAACATATTTTTTGTTTTGAATGACAAAGTTATTACACCGGCCGAAGATGGAGCAATTCTGAAGGGTGTGACCCGGATGTCTTTAATCCAAATTTTGAAGTCCCGGGGTATACCTGTGGAAGAGAAGTTAATTACTATTGATGAGGTATTTGATGAATATGAAAAAGGCAATCTGGTGGAGATCTTCGGAGCTGGTACAGCAGCTGTTGTGACCAATGTCGCTTCTCTGACCTATAAGGATAAGACTATAACATTTGAAGAGTCATCCTGGAGCCTTTCCGGCAACCTCAAGAATACCATTAATCAACTCAGATCGGGAGAGGTGGAAGATACCTTTCATTTTACGGTTCGGGTAGAGTGATTATGCTGCCGGCAATGAGTTTCATCAATTGCTATTCAATTTATAACACTAAGAATACTTTAAGGTCCTGATTTTTGTATCAGGACCATTTTTTTATGGCTATTTCTAAGCCTTCCCTTATTTGTGAGTTTCGAACTTTGTACTTATCTTCAATTTATGGGCTATGTAGAGTGCTCTGTTAATTGAGGTTATAAAGAAATACAAGGTACAGAGGAAAAAGTGTCGGTTGGATTCACTTTCCTGTCTTAATAGCCAAAAATCTGGCTTTAGTCCTCTTCTTAAGGCTGTTCAATGCCAATTGGTAACTTATACTATATCATTTGTTTATGCACAAACGATTGATGAGGGAATCAATAAATGTTATACATTCATGATCCATTTATATGTATTAATTGAATATTTCTTATACTTGTAATGAATTTGTCGTCAATTGATTTCATGTTTATTCAAATATAATATTATTTTATAATATATATAAATATTAGAATATCAGTATAATAAATTGCAATTTGATAACAGTTCAGTAAGTATTCGTTTGGTCTCATCATAAGTCTTTCAGCCGGGTTGTTCCCGGATGAGGAATACCTTGTAATCAAATTTATTAAGCCAATGCCACACTTTCAGTGCTCTATTTGTTATAAGCTGGTGATGATATTGATTTTCCTGGATGTTACAGCTCAAGCTAAGGTAATCAAAATGACTTCGCCTGGAGGTAATGTGTCATCTGTTTTTCAGTTAGAATCAGATGGTGAAGTATTTTACTCTGCTGCGGCTATGGGCGATGTCTTTATTAAGAAATCGTCTTTAGGTGTAGTTATTGAAGGAAGGAAGTGGTTTGAGGCCAATATTCTTCTGCACGTTGACTCTACGACTGTTGATGAGACGTGGGAGCCTGTTTTAGGTGAGGAAGCGACTATCAGAAATCACTACAAGGAATATGTATTTCATCTTTGTGATTTGGTGGATAAAGATCTTCATTACAAAATTATTTTCCGATTGTTCGACGATGGCCTTGGGTTTAGGTATGAGTTTCCCGAGCAGCACAAATTGACCTACTTTGTTTTGAAGGATGAACTGACTGAATTTGCACTGAGTCAGGATTGTATGGCATTTTGGCTTCCGGGAGACTATGAGGAACATTCGTTGGATTATCAAACCACCCGAATCTCCAAGATTACCGGACTTAATAAAAGCAATGGGCTTTCAAATAATAAAACTGCCGTCAGTGACAACTTGATTCAAACTCCATTGTTGCTAAAATCCCCATCCGGCCTGTATATTAATATTCACGAGGCTGCATTGATTGATTATCCTGCTATGAATCTAAAGGTTGATCCTGTCGGAATGAAGCTGAAAGTGAACCTTACCGCTGATGCTGTAGGAAATAAGGCTTATCTTCAGACGCCATGTTTTAGCCCCTGGAGAACGGTCATTGCATGTAAAAAGGCCGGAGATATACTTGCATCCCGACTGATTCTTAACCTGAACACCAAACGTAAGAATGGTGATTATTCGTGGATTAAGCCGATTAAAAGCATTGGAGTATGGCGTGAAATGAGACTTGGACGTTCTACATGGAGTTATTCCGATAAAGTTAATGTTGCATTGATTAGTAACTACCTGCCCTCTCTTGGACCAAATGGCAAGCACGGTGCCAATGAAGTGAATGTGAAGAAATACTTGGATTTTGCCGCCGGAAATGGCTTTAATGGTGTTTTAGTAGAAGGTTGGAACCTTGGCTGGGAGGATTGGTATGGTCACTGGAAAGAACGTGTTTTTGATTTCGTCACGCCATATCCTGATTTTAATATTAAGGCAATTTCTGAATATGCGCAATCCAGAAATATACATTTGCTAATGCACCATGAAACAGCGGGTTCTGTGGCCGATTATGAACGTTCTCTTGACACGGCTTTGACTTTTATGCGTACATATGGCTATCCCTTTGTACAGACATCATATACCGGACGCATCATTCCACGGGGAGAGCAACTTGGGGGTCAATGGATGTCATCTCATTATCACAGGACAGCGGATAAATTAATGAGAAAAAAGTTAATGTGGAATAATTCAAGTATGGGCAGGCCGACAGGACTTAGCCGCACTTATCCTAATATCCTTTGTGAAGGAGTAGTTACGGATAAGCCATATGGCAGGCAATCTTATGGTGTAAATCCGGATTTGCACACTATTCTGCCATTTACCAAATCTGTTGGAGGCCCGATTTTCTTTCCGGCAGGGATTTTGCAACCTGTTAAGGATGAATCAGGCGACACGCATCTCCATACTACCCTGGCACGTCAGCTAGCGCTCTTTATTACCTTATACAGCCCATTCCAATTGGCAGGCGACCTGCCCGAAAACTATGAATTATTTAAGGATGCATTCCGTTTTATTAAAGAAGTGGCCATGGATTGGTCTCGTACCCTATATTTGGATGCGCAGCCCGGAGAGTTCCTTTATGTGGCAAGGAAAGAGAAACATGGTGACCGGTGGTTTGTAGGTGCTATAACTGATCAAACATCAAGATCGGCTTCACTTCCTCTAAAATTTCTCGATGCAGGTACGAAATATAAAGCTACCATTTACGCAGATGGTGCCGGAGCCCATTTCAAAACCAACCCGACTGCATACAAGATAACCGAAGTGTTGGTTGATTCCCGCACAAAATTGCCAATATACCTGGCGCCGGGCGGTGGAACAGCGGTCTCTTTGCAATACGCGAGTGCCGCTGAAATTAAGAAGTTGCCAAAATTATCCGGAACTTTTCTGAAATCCTGGAAGAGGAAATGAGCAGGATACGTGTTTTGTAAGTATATGATATGAAATAGGTAAGTTGGTCTACCGGAAGGATGTTTTTGGTGCTTTGCTTTTGCATTAATCTTCCAAGTAATTGTCAGAACCATCCGGCAACTAGATAAAATTAACCGTTTTGACCTTTTAAATGATTTGCTCTATTTAAAATCATTTTTTAATTCAAAGATTATTTCCTTGATCAGGAAAGCTCTTTTTTTTCTTCCCAAAGAGTGTGCAATGCAACTGTAATGCCTTTAATGTCGCATCGCAGCGTAAAATAAATTCAGTGTACTAAGTGGTATTCTACAGGTTATAACAGGAAACTGTGTCTATTGCCGGTTATTGTGGTGTGTTTTGCCGACTAATGTTAACTACCATTTTATTTGGGGAATAAGGACTTTGGATGTTGAAGGAATCGTGAATGATCCGGGCTAAACAAAGAGGAATAATTCCAGGATTTTATCCTATGTGCTCCGGTCGATATGCAACCCAAAATAATATATGAAGCTTTTTCTTATCAGATTTTTTATAACTTTGTAAAAAATTACAGCTACTATGTCCAAACGGTCTTTATATCTTCAGGTCACCATTGTTACTTTGTTGATTTTAATAACTGCTTTCAGCCGCTTGATTCCCCATAATATGAACTTCACTCCGGTTGGTGCCATTGCACTTTTTGGCGGCGCCTATCTTGGCAGAAACTGGAAAGCTTTTCTTATTCCTGTTCTTGTTATCTTTATCAGTGACCTGGCCTTATATCAATTTGTATATGCTGATGCCGGTTATTCGTTTTTTTATGATGGAATTGCCTGGGTGTATGGGTCCTACCTTTTGATCGTATTATTAGGTGCATATTGGATCAAAAAAGTAAATGTGTTCAGGGTATTAACAGGATCTCTTGGAGCAGCTGTATTGTTTTTTCTGGTTACGAATTTTGGATGCTGGCCGGGAACAACTTACACACCTGATTTTAACGGACTAATGACTTGTTATGCAGCTGGTGTGCCTTTCTTCAAGTACACATTGGCTGGCGATTTGATATACGGCTTGGTATTATTTGGGACTTATGCTCTCATCAAAAACAAATTAAGTATCCAATCTGCCACTGATATACAATCTGCCTGACTAAATTGATTTTATATCTTCTTCATTTCTTTTCGTCTTGTTATATTTGATATTAGGCGAATTTTACCGTCAACTAAAGGGTAAGCTATCAATATACGTTTATCTTTGTAATTCAAATCAAATACATTATTGCCTGTGAGTATCCTTATATTCCTTTTCGTTTCATACATACTTCTCTGCCTTAGTTTAAAACCATTATTTGTAGCTGCCGGATTTCCGGGGATTGATGCATATATTCCCGGTAAGAATTTTGCGACCTGGTGCAAGTTGATCGGACGAAAGCCCTCCTATGCCTTATGGCTTCTTTTTCCGGTAGTTAACATATTTATATTCTGCAGTATGGCAGTGGATATGGTATTGTCGTTTGGTAGAAATAGCTTTAAAGATAGTGCACTTGCAGTTATTTATGCCCCGCTCAAGTTCTTTTTGATGCACAATGCGGGAGATACTTATAAAGGGCCTGCCGTTACGATTGTCAGGCAATACCATCAGGACTTGAAGTCAGCCTATGAGCGTAAGGATAACTTCGCTATAAAAAAATTGGAATCCAACCCACCTTTCCCAAAGCAAAAAGCGCGTGAGTGGACTGAATCAATCGTTTTTGCTGTATTTGCAGCTGCCTTCATTCGCATGTTTTTGATTGAAGCTTATGTTATTCCTACTTCTTCCATGGAATCTTCCTTAAGGGTGGGTGACTATTTGTTTGTAAGCAAGGCGCATTATGGAATCCGGATGCCGATGACTGTTGCTATGGTACCACTTATCCATAACCGACTTCCATTAGTCAATCGTGAATCTTATCTGAAAAGTCCAAGTCTGCCTTATTACAGACTGCCATCAATCACTCCGGTTAAAAGAAACGATCCGGTTGTCTTTAATTACCCTGAAGGGGATAGTGTGTATGTAACCCCAGGCAGAACCTACAGTATCTACGATGTCAGGCGAGATCCCAGGCTGGCTCAGGGTTATCCTCTTACGACAAGACCCCTGGATAAGATGGATCACTATATCAAGCGATGCATTGGTATGCCCGGAGATACTCTTAAAATTGTAGCGAAAGGTGTTTATATCAATGGATCCCGGATTGAAGACCCTTCGGGGATGCAGGTCAGCTGTCGTGTTACTCCAAGTCAGCCGGTTCCATTGTCCGATTTGGCCGATATGGGTGTTAATCTCAATGAATGTAATCCCGAAGTTGGATATTATTCACTGACAAAGTCTGTAATGGAGTACATTAAGAAAGAAGTACCCTCTGTTCAGATTGAAATACTTTATGCCAACCCCCAACAATATGCTGCGGCGATGTTTCCACACGCACCAAAGCAATTTCCTGCCTGGACCCCTGATAACTATGGTCCTGTATGGATACCAAAGAAGGGTGTTACAATAAATATCAGTGAGGATAACATTGCTTTTTATCGGAGAGTTATCAGTGTCTATGAGAAGAATAATCTGGAGGAAAAAAATGGAAAGTTTTATATCAACGGCACTGAAACAAACCAATATACCTTCAAACAGGATTATTATTGGATGATGGGCGATAACAGGGATAATTCTGAAGATTCCAGGTTCTGGGGCTTCGTGCCTGAGGAGAATATTGTAGGCAAACCTCTTTTCATCTTTTTTTCCAAATACAGTGATATGTATGGAAGTAAAATCAGGTGGAACAGAATATTTTCCGGGGCCAATAAATTCTAACACGGCCAGAAGGGTCGACAAAGTTGTCATTATACCGGAAATTCTTTTAAATAATGGTTGCCTGGAGGTAAGCACCCGGAGGGAGTATCCATACATACCTGATCAGGATGGCATTATTTGGGTCGGTTGATATAGAATGGTTCCTTTTTGTGAAAAAATATTATTTTTTTGCCTTCTGGTACCTTTTTGATTAGATTTGCATTAATGAATTTCTATATATATGCGACTCATTAATATTCTGCTTTTATTTTCAATAGTGACATTTTACTGTATGGGCCTGCATGGTCAAGTATTGGAAGGATCAGGGAGTGCCCCCGGCAGTTATTTGATTCAATTTGATTCGGGTGATGCTGCGGCTTCCTTTTCCAAAAGAATGACTACTGAAAGAAAAGGAGTGACATTAGAATCCTGTGGTATCAATAGTAACATCCTACTGGTAACAGGAGTCGATTTGGATTGGGACGAACTTACCTTGCTAGTTTCAAATTCTGATGGAGTTATAGCTTTTCAAAGAGATTATTATCTTGAGAATAGGTCGAAAGAACCTAATGACCCCTGGTTTAAAACCAAGCAATGGGATATGAAGACTATCAAGGGGCCTGAGGCATGGGAAATTACTACCGGAGGTGTTTCTCCACTGGGGCATCAGATCGTTGTAGGGGTTATAGATAACGGTTTTTTTGTCAATAATGCAGATTTACACGCCAATTTATATGTCAACCCTGGAGAAATTCCTGATAATGGAATTGACGATGATGGCAATGGATATATCGATGATGTCAGAGGCGTCAATATAGGCAATGGTACGGGGATTCATGCTGAGGCTAGTCATGGTACAGGAGTTCTGGGTATTATTGGTGCTAAGGGTAATAATTCGTATGCTATTGCAGGCGTAAACTGGAATGTTAAAATGCTTCCCGTATCCAATGCAGTGAATCGTGTCTCCGATCTGATTAAAGGATATGAGTATATCAAAGAGTTCAGAAGGAAGTTTAATAAAAGCGGTGGCTTGAGCGGCGCATTTGTTGTGGCGACCAATCTTTCTGCCGGTATTAGCAAAAGCTGGCCTTCAGATCAACCTATATGGTGTAATATGTATGATACACTGGGTAAATATGGTATAGTTAATGTCGGTGCAACGGCCAATCAGAATGTCAACGTTGACGTAGAAGGAGACTTGCCAAGTACCTGTGAGAGTGAGTTTTTAATAGTGGTGACCAATACTGATCAGTCAGATGAAAAGGTGATAAGTGCAGGTTATGGGAGTAAATCCGTCGATCTGGGTGCCCCCGGTGATGGCTCCACATCTGCTCAAACGAATTCCGATTTTGGTGCTTTTGGTGGTACATCCTGTGCCACGCCACATGTTACGGGTGCCGTAGCTTTACTTTATTCTGCACCCAATACCGGTCTTGAGGGCTTTTACATGAAATATCCAGAGGAAGCAGCCCGCTCTGTTAAAAAAGCTATTTTGAATAATGTGGATCAGCGTAACTCTCTGCAAGGTGTTACCGTTACCGGTGGCAGATTGAACTTATTTGAAATGATTAAAGGTTATAAGGCCAATAATTTTACTCCTGCGCAGGAAAGTATTGGTCTCTGGCCTAATCCGGTCCAAAATCGGTTGACATTGGCCTCTTCGGTTCATTTTGGTCAAGAAAGTCTGCTTGAAATCTTCAATGCTTCCGGAGAAATTGTACTCAGAAAGCAGATCCGGCAAGTCAATGGTGAATATGCTGTTGATGTATCCGGGTTTAAGCCGGGAGCCTATTTGATACGACTTGTTGGAAATAATGTTGTCGGAAACGGTCGATTTGTAAAACTTTAACGACGCTATCCAAATTGTTTGTGTGGAACTCCACCAAATTGGCCCTTATTCCATTAATTTATACCAAGATGATTTATATAATAGTCTATAAATTTTGGTATAATGCCGAGGTTACAGTCGTATAGATCTATGAAATTAGTCTATAACGAATGTACCTTCGGTATTAACCATGATCGTTGCGTTTTTCATCATGTAGATCAAACGGATTTGCCATGGTGGCTAGCGTGGGGATTTGGCATAGTAAAAACTCTTCTTAGTTTCTACTGTTTCTCATGTAATTTTAATAAATTGCGAGAAGCAAAAATCACTCATTTTTCCAGTCGGCCTTATTGAGGTAGATGATGATAATGCCGGCGATGATCATGACCAATTTAATTAGAAAACCTGTCAATCCGGACAGTTTGTTCATCCATTTGAGTAATACCCATTCTACCCCTACCACATTGAGCACGATCGAGGTCAGTCCTATTGACATGAGAAGAAAACCTGCAGTAGTATATAAATCTTTTTTTTGCATTGTGAATTGTTTAAAACCAGGTAGATTTCCTTTTTGACCTCCCTCCTAATCCGAGAACGCTCATGATGCCCCTTGTCGCCTCCCTGGTTGCTGTTCTTAATATTTGTCTAGTCGTAGTATTGTTCAATATTTTCTCGAAAAGTGATTTGTCATCTGATCTGCGATTTGATGTAGGCTGATTCCCTTTTTGTGATTGAGCATTATCTTCGTCTCTGATTGATTCAAGTTTTGCTGCCAGAATTTCATATGCACTCTCCCGATCAATGGATTCCCTATATTTTCTTTCGATGTCCGAACCTTCCACGATACGTTTTATTTCGTCAGTTGTCAGTATGTCCATTCTGGATTCCGGTGCCCTGAGCATGGTATGGACAAGGGGGGTTGGAATTCCTTTTTCGTTTAAGCCTGTAACAAGGGCTTCTCCGATACCCATGGATATCAACACCTGGTCGGTGGTGTAATAATTGCTCAGTGGAAAATTCTGACTTACCGACAGGATTTCCTTTCTGTCTTTGGCTGTAAATACCCTGAGGACATGCTGTATCTTAAAGCCGAGTTGTCCAAGTACACTTTCCGGGATATCGTTGGGACTTTGAGTTACAAAAAATACACCAACACCTTTGGAGCGGATCAGTTTGATGGTTGTATCAATCTGAGTCCGTAAAGCCTTACTGGCATTGTTGAAGATCAGATGCGCTTCATCGATGAATATTACAAAACGAGGCTTGTCCTGATCGCCTACTTCAGGAAAGGTAGAATATACTTCAGCAAGCATCTGTAGCATGAAGGTTGAAAACAACTTAGGCCTATCCTGAATGTCGGTGAGACGTAAAACCGAAACTATACCTTTTCCTGAATCATCGAACCGTAAAAGATCATCAATCATAAAAGTGGGTTCTCCAAAAAATATTTCTGCTTCCTGTTGTTCAAGTTCCAGTATTTTTCGCATAATGGTACCGGTACTTGCAGGACTTACCGTACCGTATTCTTCAGCAATCATTTGTTTGCCTTCGTTGGTGAGGAATTGTAGCGTTTTCTTAAAGTCTTTCAAATCGAGTAATGGTAGTCCCTGATCATCAGCCCATTTGAATACCAAAGCCACAATACCTTGCTGTGTATCGTTCAATTCGAGAATTTTAGAAAGCAACAAGGGGCCAAACTCTGTTACTGTGGCTCGGACTCTGGTCCCGGGTTCATGGGAGAGTGATAAAAACTCGACAGGACTTCCTTGAGTTGTGAAGGGAATATCGATCGATTTCATTCTGTTTTCAATCTTTTCCGATAGTTGACCGGGAGCGGCTATTCCACTCAGGTCTCCCTTTATATCCATGACAAGTACCGGGACTCCATTGCGAGATAATTGCTCGGCAAGGATCTGAAGCGTTTTGGTCTTACCACTGCCGGTCGCTCCGGCTATCAGGCCATGCCTGTTCATCATTTTTAGAGGGATTGCAACCTTTGCCTCTTTATAAGTATTGCCTTCCCAAATTGCTGCACCCAATTTAATATCCGGGGATGAAAAGTTGTATCCCTCTTGAATATGTTTTATAAAACTTTCCTGGTTAAGTGACATGGTCTGGAATTTGAAAACAAATATGAGGTAAAGTTAGAAATATTTATCCTCCAAAGATTCAATAAATTTTATATACATTTAAAGCATAATATTTTAACAATGAAAATACAAGGCTAATTCAAGGTGGTCTCACATATCATATTTTGTAACAGATTGACATACATTGGTATGTGTCCACTTTAATTTGAATATTTTGGAAAAATAGCAATTTCTTTGGCATTATCAAATTGTTAGCTAAAAATTAGCCGTAATGGGAACTTTTAGTGTAAAATATTTATTAACTTGATAGTTGGTTTAATCGAATATTCGAAACAATATTTTGTTGTGAAGGGCGTTTAAACCATGTGTTTTTATTTTAATAACAACAAACTTATATTATCATGAGCAAAGATGCAGGAAAAACAATTTTAGCACTGTTTGCCGGATTGGCAGCAGGTGTCGCTTTAGGTGTACTTTTAGCACCTGAAAAAGGTGAGGATACACGCCATAAGATATCCGATGCAACGAATAAAATTACAAACGATCTACGTGATAAGGTTCTCGAGGGTATCAATAAACTGAGAGCTAAAAAGGACCAATATGCGCAGGCCACTTCTGATTTGGCCGACGAAATATTGTCTTGATATTTGCAAGATTAATTATGTATGAAGAATACCGAAAGTATGCAACACTTTCGGTATTTTATTTGTTACAGCCCTATATGTGAATCAATAACACATTATCTTATATCCCATGTTCAAAATATTTTTATGACTAATGTGAATGTAAAATCTGTAGATAACAATAAAAAATCGTATGATACCGATTTTGATCTAATGGAGTTGGCATTTGATGTTTTAGTTCCGTTCATACTGGACAATTTCGTATTCAAAGGAACTAAAGGCCGTTTGGTTAAACTTGTTGGCACTGTTGCAGCTCAACAATTATTAAAGATGCTGGCTAAATCACAAGTAGTGGATGATATTCTGGATTATATTGAGGAGTTGTTGTTGCCGGAAGAACGAAAACCGGCCAAGCCTTTTCCGAGCTTAGTTGATGCTGTTAGTCAGACAGCTCCCAAAAAATACTGGAATAAATCAAAGCCGGAAGACTATTATGATCCTGAACGGGAAATGTTTTCATAAAAACGAAGCATGACCGATGTATAAATTTTGCCTTGTCCCTTTATTTTTAATATTTTCTTTTCATGCCTTTTCCGAAAATATTATTCTTAATTGGGGAGTTTTTAATGTACGCCTGAATCCGGTCTCGGTAAACACTTATGTTGGTTATATGGAGGTTACACGATCTCAGGCAATCAGTATGGCCAGAACAGAGTTTTTATTACTGAAAGATAACTTATCCCGGAAGTCTTGGAAAGAAAGTCACCTGTATATCCTGGAAACGAATGGAATGATGGTGGAGTTTCCGCTGAATCCGGGTGTCAATAAACTCAATAATAGTGATTTTGGTAATTTTATGTCAGCATTGGATGTACAAGATGTTCTTGTAGTATCAATGTGTGATCATGAAGGGGTCACTTATGTGGCAAGTTTTTCAATCCTTGCAGACCAGCCCGATTATCATCCACCTTTTTATGTGTCTCCATACAGCAGGATCCATCGTTTTCCTTATCAATTAGTCACAAGTTCTGAAGGGAAAAGTCAAATTTTGAAACTGGATACTACTTTGGCTGAAAACAAAAAAGTAATGGACGCCTATCTTAAAATGCCCAGGGTTTCAATCCAGCATTACCCAAAGTTCGAGACCGTCTCCAATTATCTTTCGGCAAATGATACTATTATCCAGCTCGGAAAGCGTAACTTCGAAATTCATCCGATTAACAAGCCCGTGGATGATTTACTTTTGATAACAACAGAGCCCAAAGAGATTGTTGATGCAGCAGATATGTATCTGGATTGGAATAAAATGATTGTGAAGCCCGATGGTCCGGCATTCTCTCTGGCATTCCTGAAGAATATTCAAAGTCATAGCATTAGTTTTTTTGCAAATGATAAAAAATACGAGATTCAGTCTATGCGATTCACCTACCTCGACGGGAAGAAATTGAATAAAGGATATTATTGGAAAAATACCATGACTTATCCTATTGAGCCAATCCGTGATTTAAATAATCCCTTCTCAATCCTCATAGACAGGGTCATCATTAAGGATGCCAGGTTGGGCTATGTCTATATCCCGCAAATTTTCTTATTTAGTTTTCAATAAATTTTCATCTTCTTTTGAAAATTCATTTCTTTTGTGCATTGTTTCAAAACATTGAAATTTAAATCTCTGGTTGATTAGATGAAAAGACACAAATACGTTTTTAAGTTCGGTGGGGCATCTATCCGGGATGTAGATGGCATCCGCAATGTTGCAAAAATTCTTGAGCAATATGCAGCCGATGATCTCGCTGTTGTGATTTCCGCTTCCGGTAAGACAACCAATCATCTTGAAGAGGTGATGGAAGCTTATTTTAATAATACGGGAGAGCTTGATTCGAAACTGAACCTTGTGAAAAATCACCACAAGGCATTAATGGACGGCTTGTTTCAGCCAAATGATCCGGTCTATAAAGATGTAGAGGATATCTATCATGAGATTGACTGGATCTATGATGATCGAAATTCAACCGATTATGACTTCCTGTATGATCAGTTGGTCAGCCTCGGTGAATTGCTTTCAACACGTATTGTTGCTGCCTATCTGAATAGCATTGGAGTCCAAACTCACTGGGCTGATGCTCGTAAGCTAGTCATAACTGATGATACATATAGGGAATCGCAAATAAATTGGGAAGAAACGATGGCGCAAATCAGAAATTCGATTCAACCATTGCTTTCTCAGGGCAAGATTGTATTGACACAAGGTTTTATCGGGTCAACTAAGGAAGGTCATACAACAACGCTTGGGAGAGAAGGGTCAGACTTTACTGCTGCGATCATATCCTATTGCCTCGATGCCGAGAAGATGTTTATTTGGAAGGATGTAGAAGGTGTCCTTACAGCTGACCCACGCATGTTTAAAAATGTCCAAAAGTTATCGTGGCTGTCGTATAAGGAAGCCATAGAAATGACCTACTACGGGGCATCAGTCATCCATCCTAAAACCATCAAACCACTCCAAAATAAAAATATTCCTTTGTACGTCCGGTCTTTTATCAACCCTGAAGCGGAAGGTACTTATATTGGTCCCGATGTGGAAGAGCATTATCCACCTATTGTTATTCTGGATGGAAATCAGACCTTGCTTCATATTGCTACTAAGGATTTTTCATTTGTTGTGGAGCATCATATGGCTAGATTGTTCAAGGTGTTTGCCGATTTGAGGATCTTTATCAATATGATGCGTAATACTGCAATATCCTTTACCGTTTGTGTTCCGAATATTCCTGACCGGATAGCAAAACTTAAAGAAATACTGGAGGATGAATATACCGTAACAGAAGAAGTGAATTTAGAATTGCTTACTATCCGCCATTATGAAGAAGAAGTGTTAAAGAGTCTGACAAGAGGTAAGATTGTACTAATGGAAGAGAGGCTGCGGAATACAGTACAATTGGTAATAAAAGACATTCCACTGATTGAAAGAATCTGATTTTTTGAAAAATAACCCTGAAAAATTTTCTATTTCACAAGAGGGTTTTATTTTTGTCACTCTCTAAGGCTAAAAAGGGGGATTAGCTCAGTTGGCTAGAGCGCTTGCCTGGCAGGCAAGAGGTCACCGGTTCGAGCCCGGTATTCTCCACTTTTTTTACCTCCTTCCAAACACCTTTTTCCTTTTTTAACCTTATTGTATGAATTGTTAGTATTGCTTCGGATGAGGTATATCACTTAGATATTTGCCCCAGGAATAAATTCAGCGCCTCCTCAGTGACCACATTATTGTCATGCATTAATACTATGGCGTTATCATTCCAGTTTTGAATCATTTTGCTACAGATTTTGGCAGAATCAGTGCTGACGGTATCAAAGGTTCTTATGTTCCAGGCCATGGAAATCAAACCGGATTTTTTAATAGCTGCTGCAATTTCCGGATTAGTAACCCCAAATGGGGGTCTGAAATATTTGATTTCCTGGCCGGAAATGCTTTGGAGCAAGTGGGTGGTGTCATTGATCTCTTTCAGATATGCAGTCCGATTGCTAAAAGTGGATCGGATACTGTGGTTCATTGTATGATTACCCAAGATGTGGCCGGCTGCTGCTATTTGTTTTATAATTTCAGGATGTTCGTTTGCATTTTTTCCGATACAGAAAAAGATAGCTTTTTGATGGTATTGCTCCAATAGGGCAAGGATTTTAGGCGTAAACTCAGGATGAGGTCCGTCGTCAAAGGTCAATATACCATGCCCAAAGGGACTCCTGGAGATTGATTTGATGAAGATTCCATGGCGTATGCTGAAAATCGCAAAGATGAAGTAGCTCAATGCTATAATCAGTAAAATGAAAACCCATATCATTCTAGCAGGAAATTTTCACCAAAGAAGAGAATGCATCATTACCCCCAATACAAAGCACTTCTTGTTTCGGATTGCTCTTTTCGCGACACAAACTCAATAACTGACATCCGACATGTAAGCAAAATGCATCGTCTATCAGACTTCTGTGTGCATTTACCAGATTATGCACCCGATCCGTTTGAGTGAAACTCAGGAATGGATTTGAATTGATAACGATGGTTTTCTCGGATGTTTCAGCTACGATTTTTATTACATCGGAAGTTTGGACCGTCAGAATAGATTCAATAGTAATTGAAATCCCGGCAGGCCTGGAACTAATCCAAAAGGAAGCAGCACCTTCACTATTGATTGGGACCGGACAATCAAGGGGTATGCTGTCTATAATCTCGGCCACCTGCCGCGGCATTTCGTCAGCCGCCGTAAGTAGTATATGGTCGTCAGTACACTTGTTGACTCTTATAATAGCATCTTCAAGTGCGTCGTAGAATGAAAATTCCCGATTACTCCAGGTTATATTGTAGCTATGATTTTGCAGCATTATTCCTAAAGTACCGGAAAGTGTGTTATGTGTGGACTGTATGAATGCAGTCGGAGTAAGAAGCTGTTCATCGCGGTCACTCATATTTTTCAAAAACTGGTAAGTATCAGCCAGACAACCCAAAGCGGTACCGCAGATGATTCCATCTGGTTGCCTGTTAGCTTGATTCTTTACAGAAAGTGCAGTAAAAAGTCCCATCTTCAGGATTTTACTCAGCCTGCGCATAGCACGTACGTCCAGTATTGATTCATAGTCAGGTTCGATAATCTCGCTTTGCTCGATAATTGAACCTTCGAGGTATTGGTATCTGCTGATGGCATTGATGTGATTGATGTAAGCTTTCATTGATTAATATTTACTGAAGATCAAAGCAGAACAATTCCCGCCAAAACCGAAAGCATTGGATAAGACGTGGTTAACCTCTCCCTGTATGGTAAAATCGAATGACTTAAAGCCGTGACCAACGATCGCTTCCTTAAATCTTAGTGTTGGATACATCTCCTGGTTTTTGATGGCTAAAACAGAATAGATAGCCTCTACAGCGCCTGAAGCAGCCAAAGTATGCCCGGTATAAGACTTGGTAGATGCTGTGGGGGGGACCTTACCAAAAACGGTTTCCAATGCATTTCCTTCCGACAGATCATTATTTTGGGTGCCTGTTCCGTGTGCGTTGATGTAGGAAATATTTTCAGCTTTCAACCCGGCATCGTTCAGCGCTTCCCGAATTGCAAGGACAGCCCCAATTCCTGATTCGCTGCTGGCAGTTTGGTGATGTGAGTCATTGGTATTGCCAAACCCACTTACGATGGCCAGTATTTCTGCACCTCTGTTTACAGCGTTTTCTTCCGATTCCAGTACCAGAAAGGCCGCTGCTTCTCCCAAATTGAGACCACGCCTGTTTTGATCCATCGGATTGCACAATTCCTTATCCAATATCATCAGGGAGTTGAATCCATTCAAGGTGAATCGGCTAAGCGCATCTGCTCCGCCGGCTACTGCATACCGGGCACGACCCGTCTTGATATCCATCATTGCTCTGCCAATACAATTGGCTGATGATGAACATGCTGTAGAAAGGCTGTAACGTCGACCTGTAAAACCAAAAAAGTCTCCCAAAAGCATTGTACTAGCCCCACAGTCATGATACTTAAAGCCACTAAAGTCAATATCTTGACCTTTTAACCTTTTGTCGTTCAATTCCTCTGATATATCCATGCCACCGACAGTAGTCGAATAGTAAAAATTGATATCATGATTATGATGCAATCCGGCTGAAGCTAAGGCTTCCTGAATTGCAACCGCACTCAGCAACACAGATCGAGGGATGTTCTCGCCCTGGAAGTTGGCAATGGATGCAAGGTCTGTATTTGTCAATTTTATTTCACCGGCAGGCAAACTTCCTCTGTGGATAGTGTTCAGGATAGTTATATCTCCCAAGCCATGACGGTTATCGACTAAAGCAGCATGATTGGCCGATACGCCCCGGCCCAAAGGTGCCATAATGCCCATTCCGGTTACTACAACACGGGATTCAGGCATTGGCTTGGTGCTTATGAATATAGTTAGCGATTGTCCTTACGGATGTAAATATTTCCCTTGCTTCCTCCTGATTCGTCAATTTGATGCCATAGTCGTTATCAAGCATAACGATGATTTCCAGTGCATCTATTGAATCCAGCCCAATACGAACTCCAAACAAAGGTTGATCACTATCGATTTCTTCAGGGGTCAGATGTTTAAGATTGAGTTGAGCAATTAGCTTTTCTTTCAATTCCAGGATTAAATCCTCCATTTCGTTGTATTCGTTTTTTGCAAATTTAAAAGATATATCGGATTTATAACCTCTTGCCTGTTAATTTGGTTCTTATTTTGCTTTAATAGCCTGTATATTCAATAATATATATATTATATAAATTATTTATTAAAAATCCTTTAGCACAAACTGTATTTAGGAAAATTGCAGGTTTTGACGGGGAAAAAGGTGCAGTTTGGTGTTTTTTTAGCGAATAAATGTAATTGCGGCCGAAAAATTACTGATATTCAACAGCTTATTGTCTTATAATGTATTGGAGTCCGGTTAATTATTTATCAGGACGAAAATAGCTATCTGAAATACAACTATGATTTCTTTCAGAATGGGGTTGTTACAAGAATAAAAGAAAGGGTAGGAGGCATACATTAGAATCAGGATACGAGCTGATTCTAAAGTAACAGGTATATATATTCACTTACACCAGAAGCCAAGAATAAAATAAAAAAGGGAACCTGACAGGCTCCCTTATATTTTGGCACACTTTGTGATTTTGGTATTCTAGACCCAGTCCATCGCATAAGCAAATGATGTCAGCTGGAAGGGCAGAGCCACCCAGAAAAATGATGGCAGGTATACAAGTAGCAAAATTAGCGCTATGGTTGATACCGTAAAAATCATCCATTGTGTTTTAGTATTGGTTTTGTTTTCTTCCTGACTCATGGTATAACATTTAATGGCCCAAAAATAGAAAAAAATGCCTGAACTTTCCAAACGATACTTCAATATATGAAAAATAATTATTTTTCGTCAAATCAAAGACTCTTGCTACCTTTGGGATAAAGACTAAGTTACTGTTTCATTTTGTAGGATGCTTTTTGATTGACGGCTATAGATTTCGGTAGTTTTCCGGTCCGTGCATGATATGACACGTCAATCTATTGATGTCTATCGTGGTTGTGCGTTTGTCCTAACTGAGGGTTGTTGTTTTATAATTGGGTCTTGGGGGGACTTTTTATTTATAGTTCAATTACCGGAACCACGTGGTGGTAATTTCAGCTGAATCGTGGAGAGTATTTAAAGTATCCGATTTTGAGACTTTTTCCATCGCGTATACGTTCTAATCAATGTTTCAATCATTAATAAACCGGTCTTATATGGCACCAAAAGTTTTTCTTTATCCACTAATTATCTTGGCTTTCTCAACGAGTTTTTTAGCATGTAAGAAGAATACGGAAAGCAACGAGAAGAATCCTTTTATATATGCCAATACTAGTGGCGTAATCTCACGAAAGCAGCCTGTGAAGGTTGTGTTTGCCGATAATATGGTAGATTCCAAGTCGGTCGGTGGTTTTGTTGCTTCAGGAGCGGTTTCGGTCTCTCCTTCTGTCAAGGGAAATGCGGTTTGGCAAGATGAAAAGACAATTGTGTTTACACCAATGGATGAATTTGTCAGTGACAAACAATATGATTTCAGCATTAACATTGGTGCCTTGCAGGATAATGTTCCCAAGGAATTCAGGCATTTCAATTTTAATATACGGACCATTCGACAGGATGCGGCCATCACCGAATCCGGTTGGGATACCCCCTCACAAAGTGATTACACTGAGCAAACTTACAAGGGCGCCATTCTTACGGCTGATGAAGTCGAAGCTTCAAAGATTGAGGCCTTGCTGACGGCTTCCATCAAAGGGCAAAGTCTAAGTGTAGCATGGAATCACGACTCAAAGGGGGTTACACATAATTTTACGATTCGCGGTATTAAGCGTAATTCTTCCGATCAAAAAATGGAGATCCGGTTTGATGGTAAGCCGATAGGAGTTAACAATGTAATTACAAGGGAGGTTCCTGTTGCTCCTTTGACGGAGTTTAAGGTTCATGATATTTATTTTAGCCAGGATGAGGATTTTTTCTTTATTATAAATTTTACAGATCCGGTATCGGCTACCCAGAACCTTGGAGGTATGATCACTATCGATGGATTTGATGAGGTAGTGAACTACTCTGTTCAAAACAACAATATTCTTGTCTATCCATCCAAGCGAATAACCGGGGAGAAGACTGTCCGTGTTGCACCTTCGGTTTTGAATTCAAGGAATGAATCATTGGGCAAGCCCTGGAGTAAGGTAGTTAATTTTCTCGACACCAAACCTGCAGTTAGATTTGCCGGCAAAGGGAACATAATGCCGGAGAGCGATGGTCTGATTTTGCCTTTTGAAGCAATCAATCTTAATGCAGTGGATGTAGAAATCGTCAAGATATTTTCAGATAATGTACTTCAATATTATCAAAACTATAATGGATATGAAGATAGCTATGAAATCAACCGGGTTGGCAGGATAATCCTGCAACAGAAAATCCAGCTTTCCAGCCTTAATTCAGCCATAAATAAGTCATCGTGGGTCAGGTATGGTTTGGATCTGAATAAATTGATAACTACAGATCGCAATTCTATCTATCAAGTCAGGATTGGATTCCGCAGAGCATATACTTCTTATTTATGTAAATCAGGAGGGGATTGGAAGGAACGCGAGTTAAGTACAGAGCCGGTTGCTTACGGAGAAGAGCCTGTTAGTATATATGACCATAATTACGATGGATTTGCTGAAGAATACGATGAGGATTATAATTGGCTGAATAGGGAAAATCCCTGTAAACCGATGTACTATAATAAAGATAATTTTATCGCTCAAAGTGTATATAAATCAAATATTGGCCTTATCGTCAAAGGAAATGACAACGGCAATTTTTTTGTTGCAGCAACTAATTTGCTTACAGCAAAGCCACTATCCGGGGTGGAGATAAAGTTTTATGATTTTCAGCAACAGGTGATCGATAAAGGTTTGAGTAATGGAGAGGGTTTCCTGAACATTACCCTTAAATCAAGACCATTCATGGCAATTGCTGAAAAGGATGGCGATAAAAGTTACCTATTGTTGGATGATGGTCGCTCCCTTTCTTTAAGCAAGTTTGACGTTGGTGGTGATTCTTACCAAAAAGGGTTGAAGGGATATCTTTATGCAGAACGGGGCATATGGCGTCCCGGAGATTCAATTTTTCTCAATTGTATCATAGAAGATAAATTAAAGACATTGCCTGCCTCACACCCGATCCAATTGGAATGGCGGGATCCACGAAATACGATTATTGCTCGTAAGACATACAATTATACTTCAGGCTCTATTCTGCCAATTCATTTGGCGACATCTCCGGATGCTCCTACCGGAGTTTGGGCAGCTACCGTTAAGGTTGGAGGAGCAACTTTTACTAAGCTCATGAGTATTGAGACTGTCAAGCCCAATCGACTAAAAATAAAATTTGATGTCGACAAAAAACAGTTGATGGCAGGGCAGCCACTGGTCAATGCCAGTCTGAATGCTGCCTGGCTCATCGGCACAGTGGCTGGAAACCTTAGGGCAGTCGTGGATGCCAATATCAGAGTTCAGAGTACTCCTTTTACCAAATATTCTGATTTTATTTTTTCAAATTCCTCATCTGGGAAGACGTTTGAGAAAAAAGTATTTGAGGGAAATACAGATGCTTCAGGTAATGCTTCCTTAAAAATGAACATCAATCTCAACGAGGAAATACACCAGATTAGTAATATCGTTTTTAAGACAACCGTTTTTGAGCAGGGAGGCAATTTCAGTGTAGATTACACATCTGAAACCTACTCTCCATTCAAGGTATATGTCGGAGTTTCTGTGCCACACAATCAATGGGGAGAACCTTCGATTCCGGATAAGAAAAATGCTCCGATTAGTGCGATTGTGGTCGATCAAAATGGAAATCCTCTTTCCGGAATCAATGCTACTATTAATGTATATAAAGTCGATTGGAGATGGTGGTGGGAGAGTGATTACAGCGACGCTAATTATTATACCGGTGATTTCAACGAGGTGCCGTTAGCTCATTATACAGGCAAAACCAAGGGGGATGGAAAAATTATGTTTGATTTCCGCCCTCCTGCCTGGGGAAGGTATTTAATTAAAGTAACATCAGATGCCAGTCCGCATGTAGCCGGAACATTCATTTATTCAGGATATCCGGATTATGCGGATGCGGAACAAATGTCAAGTATTGCGACTTCATTACCTTTGGGAATCGATTCCAAGGAAGTTAAAGTCGGAGAGACAATTAATCTAAGCTTTACTGCAGCAGCTGGAAGCAAGGCTCTTGTGACTATTGAAGGAGGAAGTTCCATAGTGGAACATAAATGGTTTGATTGTAAGGAGGGAGTCAACGAAGTTTCGATAAAGACAACTGATGCCATGGGGTCTAATGCTTACGCCTTTGTGACATTAATGCAGCCTCATAAACATCCGGAAAATGATATGCCTTTGAGAATGTATGGAGTACTTCCGTTTAAAATTGTCAATCCGGCACTGGTACTCAATCCTGTTATTAGTATGCCACAAGAGATTCAGCCGGATAAGAAGGCAGAAATATCCGTGAGTGAGCAAAATGGTAATGAAATGTACTATACCATTGCTGTTGTAGATGAAGGACTACTGGATATCACTAAATTCAAGACTCCGAATCCCTATAATTTCTTTTATGCCAAGTCTGCCCTTGCTGTAAGGACCTGGGACTTGTTTGATTATGTTTTGGGAGCTTACAGTGGCAAATTGAATGGTATCTTCGCTGTAGGAGGAGATATGGCTGCAGCACAGATAGAAGGAGCTCCCAAGGCCAATCGTTTTGTTCCTGCCGTTGTAAATCTCGGTCCTTTTAAGTTGAAAAAAGGGGAGAAGGCAAGGCATCACTTTACAATCAAGAATTACATAGGATCAATGCGTGCCATGGTAGTGGCATGTAATGATAAGGCTTTCGGAGCTGCACAGCAATCCGTGAAGGTGGTCAAACCACTTATGGTTACAACTACCTTGCCCCGTGTATTGAGCCCTGGTGAGACTTTCAACTTGCCGGTAAATGTATTTGTTACCAAGAATAACATCAGAAATGTCACGGTAAAAATAAATGACAAAAATGGTTACATGTCTGTGACCGGTTCGTCAAGTAAGTCACTTACATTCGAGTCGAGTGGTGAGAAAATGGTATATTTTCCTGTTACTGTCTCTAAGCAGGAAGGTGTGTCATCCATTGACGTAACTGCTACCTCAGGAAATGAATCTTCCACGGAAACAGTTGAGATCCAGGTGCGTAATCCAAACTTGCCCATAGTTACTTCAAAGGAATATGTATTGAACGCAGGCCAGAGTGTTCAATTACAGAATTTGCTTTCGGGAATGGAAAGTTCCGTTACCTCTTCATTAGAGTTTTCTACCTTCCCTTCGATTGATTTGTCACGTAATTTGACTGAATTGATAGATTATCCGTATGGGTGTCTGGAACAAACTATCAGTAAGGCCTTTCCTCAATTATTTTTGAAGAACCTGACCGTGCTGAGCAAGGCTGATCAGGATCGTATCAAGTCAATGGTTGAAGTGGCAATGAACAAATTGCCAACATTTCAAAAACCGGAAGGCTGGTTTGCTTTCTGGCCTGGAAGTAACTTTGATGACCCTTACACTAGTATCTATGCCGGTCAGTTTATGTTGGAGGCTAAAAAGGCAGGGTTCAATGTTCCTCAAGGAAGTCTTGAAACCTTGATTTCTTCACAAAGGCGAGCAGCTAGATTATGGCAACCAAAACAATTGAAAGCGGGATTGTACCCACATAATGCCGATATTGATCAGGCATATAGATTATACATGCTTGCCTTGGCGGGGTCGCCTGAGATTGGGGCTATGAATCAATTGAAGGAATTGAATACAATCAGCGTTCCTGCAAGATATTACCTTTCAGCAGCTTATTCTCTTTCCGGAAAGAAAGATGTATCGGCTGCCCTTATTGAAAAAGCAGAATTATCAACTAAGCCTTATCGTGAATTTGGCTATTCATTTGGTTCGGACTTAAGGGATGAAGCAATCATGTTAAATGCACTTACTTTGGCCGAACGGAAAGAGGATGCCGCATCCGTTGCTAAATCAATCGCAAAAAAACTTTCCGGCGGCTATTGGTATGCTACCTACAGTAAGTCATATGGCATTTGGGCAGTAGCAACTTATCTGGCTAAATATCCTCCAGCTGGAAGTGTTAAGGCGAGCTATACGGTCAATGGTAAAACTGTGGAAGTCAACGAATCCAGTGCTGCACATATGGTTGAATTTGGCTCTCAGGTAAAAATGGCAGGGTCTAAGGTTGTCAACAAAAGTAAGGGTGTCCTTTATGTAACCATGGTTCAGAAAGGAAAACCCGCCTTGACCGATCAGACTGCTATTGACTACAGTTTGGCCCTTTCTATAAAGTACACTGACAAGTCAGGAAATCGAATTGATCCTGTTAAGCTGAAAAAGGGAACTGAATTTTACGCTATTGCCACAGTAAAAAATACAGCACCCTATGAATTTCAAATTCAAAACCTTGCATTGACACAGATATTTCCATCCGGATGGGAGATCGTCAATGACAGAATGCAGGCAGGAATGGCGACATCAGAATCATCATATTTAGACTATCAGGATATCAGAGATGATCGGGTAAACACATTTTTCAGCTTGTATCAAGGTGCTGAAAAGAGTTTTAAAATAAAGCTTATTGCAGCTTATGCAGGTAAGAGTTATGTGCCGGCCGCATCCTGTTCCGCGATGTATGATAATACCATTTCTGCAAGAGTACCAGGTAAGTGGGTTACTATAGAATGATCCGGGAAGTCTTTGAGAATACATTTATATAAACATAAATGGCTGAATATTTAATATAGTTAAGAGGTGAAAGGTAGAATATCTAAACCCCAGATTAGGACATACGAATAGGATTAAATTGAAATTATACTTTATGACTGATGGTTATCCGGAGTGAATGTCAATCTGGTTCATTATTGGGTGATTATACTGACTATGCATTTGGAGCAAATAATATTTGCGGACATTCAATCACAATGTATAACCTTGGGTGTTGTCCCTTCCACATTGAGATATGGGCTTACATAAGGGATTCCTAGATTCATTCCACGGAGTATCAAAAGGATTGCTGTGAGTAACACCAGGAAAGGCATAAAGGAATTTACTTTTTGTCTGAATGAGAGATTGATTCTGTTAAACCCGAATAAAAAAAGGCTAAATAGTGGCATTGTCCCCAAGCCAAATGATGCCATCACTAGGGCACTACCTCCGATATTGCCGGTGGTAATGGCAGCAGCAACCGCCAGGTAGATTAGCCCGCAAGGTAAAAGGCCGTTTACCATGCCAAAAAGGTATGGGTTATTCACGATTTGCTTGTTGCTGATCATTCGGGTGATGACTTTAGTGAGCTTAGCGCTGCCGGGCAAATTGATATCTGGTACCTTCCCTGGAAATATCTTTTTTAAGGCAAAATATAAAACAAACAGACCTGCTATTATTGACAACCATTGCTGATAACCTGCAATAAATAAAGCATTGCCAATAAGTCCGAATGCCAATCCCAGGAGTACATAAGTAGTAGTACGGCCTAAATGATATATGATTGTCTTCAAGAAGAACCTCGGTCCTGACGACCAAGGCATAGAGATGGCTAAAGGCCCGCACATGGCAATACAGTGCATACCCCCGGCTAAGCCTATGATCAATCCGGTCAGTATCCATTCAAGCATCAGGATACCAGGTAGGTAAACGTCTGATAATACGTTGTGCCATTATTAATCCAGCTCATCCGGATATTGTAAAGGCCTTTTATTAGTAAATTTTTATCTATTAATTGCTTTCCGGACTTCATTTGCATTGGAATATTGACATCAAGACTTTTATCTGAAGGTCGCATCATTAGAATATTCCCGGAAGTGATATCGTTTGTTAGATTTTCGGGTATTTTAACCTCAAGATATTTTCCCAGATCATTAATTTCAACTTTGCCATTATCACGTGCGAAATTTGCTGATTCATCGATCAATTCCTGATGTTTCAGTTCCTTTTCATAATAACCTTCATCCATCATGTCAATGCTTTGTCTGGATGACAATACAACCATGCCTAAAATGGATGCTACAAAGATTATTATTGTGATTAAAATACCGTGTCCCCAGTTCATATGTTTTATTTGAATGGTCCTAAAAATGTTGTATTAATTTCATCAACCAGTTCTCCATCTGCAAAAACTCCAATTTTTATCTTGTTGCTTCTTTTTTGCACCTTGTTTTGATCAAGAATAACGAAAAAAGTCAAATCGGTCAATCCTTGTTTTTTGAGTATCGGATGATTATTGATCATTTTGACCTGGCCTTCCATGCCAATAATTTTTAGTTCGACCGGATATTCCTTATTCTTTTTGTTAAGAATCTTGGCATCGTAGAGGTTACTGATCTTGTTATCAGGCAGTTCCTGGAAAAGTTGTCCTTTTACCCTTGAGATGTTGGCAGAAATTGCTTTGGAAGATGCAATCAGATACGTCATTATTCCTAAAAGAATAACAAGAGCTCCCGAATATGCTTTCATTCTGGTTGTAAAGACAAATTTTTTATTTTCTCGAATTCCTCGTTCGGATGCATATCTGATGAGCCCTCGTGGTCTGCTAATCTTATCCATTACCTCATCGCATGCATCGATACAAGCTGTACAACCCACACATTCCATTTGTACGCCATCGCGTATATCGATTCCCGTAGGACAAACGATAACACATTTCTTGCAATCAATACAATCGCCAAAATTATTCTCAACTTTTTTTGACATCTTACCTCTAGGTTCTCCTCGTACATAATCATAGGAAACCTGCATGGAGTCCTGGTCCACCAATACGCTTTGTAACCTGCCGTAAGGACATATCGTTGTACAAACAATTTCCCTCACATAAGCAAAAACGAAATAAAAAACCAATGTAAAACCAATAATTCCGGTAAGTAAGGTTAAATGTTCTGCTATTGGCTCACGGATAATGGTAAATAATTCATCCGTACTGATAATATAAGCCAAAAAAGTATTTGCTATCAAAAAAGATACACTTAAGAAGATAAGTTGCTTCAGGCCTTTTTTTCGAATTTTTTCCCAATTCCAGGGCATTTGATCCAGTTTCTTTTGTTGCGATGGACTACCTTCGATCCACCACTCAATTTTCCTGAACAAGCCTTCCATGAATACAGTCTGAGGACAAATCCAGCCGCAGAATAATCTACCCCAGATTACTGTAAATAGAATCACAAAGACTATCATGGTTATCATTCCTACTGCAAATAGAAAGAAATCCTGTGGCCAGAATATTTTCCCGAAAACGATGAATTCACCTTTTGGAAAATTTATCATGAAAAACGGTCTGCCTTGATACCTAAGGAAGGGCAAAGTAAAAAATAAAGCAAAATAGAAGAAGTTCAACCGATTCCGCCATTTTGTGTACTTGCCTTTAGGTGGTTTGCTAACATAAAACCATTTGCGCTTTCCTTCGGCAGTTGTGTTACTCATCCTGTCGCGAAAAGCCTCATTGCCGGTGTCATATATACTATCTTCTATCATGATCAATGAATTAATAATGCAACAAAACTCCTCTAAAATAAATGGAACAGCCAATCAGTGATAAGACAGACGGCTGTTCCATATCGTAATTTATTAATTTGATACTTCCGCCGGTTTTTCCTCAGAAGATGTAGCGTCATTTTTCTTAACTTCGTATAACTCGCCTTGTTTTTCTTTGGCATTTGGAGGATTTGTTCCATGGATTGATTCTATATAGCTGGATATTTGTGCTATTTGATTGGCGGAAAAGTCCTCTTGCCAGGCTTTCATTCCTTTCTCAATTACACCATATTTAATCGTTTTAAATACATCCTTGATACTTCCACCATGCAACCAATAATCATCTGTTAAGTTTGGTCCTACACCACCTTCTCCTTTGGAGCCATGGCAGGCCACACAATTTGCGTCATAAAGGGCTTTCCCCGAATTGATCCCGGCTTCATCCAGCATGGTTACCGTATTTTCATCTACAAGGTTACCTTGACTTGCAAGAAATTCCTTTTGTGCTGCCTGAGCCAAAGCAACTTCAGTTTTGTACTCCTGGATTTGGTTCGGTGCAGAGTAAGCTATATGATATCGATACAAATAAATAGCAGAAAAGACTATGGTTGCCAAAAAGCTTATTGTAAACCATGGGGGAGTGGCATTGTCCAACTCACGAATTCCGTCATAGTTATGTCCGATATCCAGGGTGCCTTCTTCTTCTATAGGTCGAAGCTTATTCAATCGTGCCCAAAGACTGGTAGTAGGTTTACTTTTGACTTCACTTGCTTCTTCAATTCTTTCCTTATAGGACTGAATACCGGAAAAGTACTTAATCCAGTTAATTAATACATAAATTGCTATCAGTTCGATTAGAATGACACTATAGAGAATCATGTGAGCAGGACTCATAATCCCATCAAAAGAAGGAGCAGCAGCTTTCGCATCGAATGTCACCACACCGGTAAATCCAAGAATGAGAAGAATTACCGGGATTGTCTTACTCCCTGATTTTCCGGAAAACTCGGAATCCTTTCGGTTATTCATCGCCAGTCTTAAAGTATCTGTTAAAATGAAGATGATGAGCAATAAGGTCGCCGCAAATGCCAACAAGGCCCAATCGAAAGTACTAAGATTAGAGAATGAAAAGCTATTATTATCACCTGTCGCAGGTGTCTGACTAAAGCTTTGTAATGGAATTGCTAGATTGCAAATCAGGATTAAAATGGTCGAAAAAATATATCGTTTCATCATATTGAATTTAAAGGGTTAGAACCGGAATTTTCTCCTTCTTCCAGTGGTAAATTTTCAAAATGCTCAATTTGCTTACTATCTGAACGATAAGCCCAAAGAATGACTATGGTAAAGAAGAGTACAAAAAGCACGAGTGAGATCACCGGATAAATGGATACTCCATCAATTTTTGTCAAATAGGTTGAGAATTTCATTCCGCATTATTTATTGTTTTAGCATCTGTTCCCAACCTCTGCAAGTAAGCAATCAAAGCAATGATTTCCTTATCTGGCGATATGGTCAACTTGTCCTTCTTCAAATTTTCTGCTATTTTCTCGGCTTGTTTTTTCATGTCTGCATTGGCTTTTGATTCATAACCTTCAGGATAAGGAACACCGAGCTTTCTCATAGCATGGATCTTACTCATGGTTGTACCCGCATCGACCGACTTCTCAAAAAGCCATGGATAGGGTGGCATGATGGAACCGGGAGCCATTGATTCCGGTTCGAGCATGTGATTGAAATGCCATGAATCAGGATATTTGCCGCCTATACGTGCCAGATCCGGCCCGGTACGCTTACTTCCCCACTGATAAGGATGGTCGTACACAAATTCTCCCGCTTTGGAATAGTCACCATACCTTGATACTTCATATCTGAAAGGGCGTATCATCTGCGAATGACAATTGTAACAGCCTTCCTTGATATAAATATCTCGTCCTTGCAGTTCGAGTGGGGTATATGGCTTGACGCTAGAAATGGTAGGAACATTGGATTTGACTAAGAATGTTGGTACCATCTCCACCAACCCGCCTATGCCGACAACAATAAGGCTGAGAACCAATAAGGTGATGGGTCTTCTTTCTACCCAACTATGCCAGTGAGTATTGGCAGGTTTAACGTACTTTTTCTCAAGAGCAGGTGCTTCCATTGCTTCCGATTTGACAAATGAACCTGACTTCGCTGTTTTGTATAGGTTATAAACCATCAGGATTGTTCCTGCCAGATAAATAGTGCCGCCCAATGCTCTCAATACATAGAATGGAATAATGGATTGTATGACTTCAATAAATTGGTACTGTAACTGTCCTTCAGGTGTAAAGGCAGACATCATGAAGTAAGTTCGGAATGCTGCCCAATAAAGAGGAATAGCGTACAATACTATACCTACCGTTGCGATCCAAAAATGGGTGGATGCTAATTTCACAGAGTATAATTTGGTGTTGAACAACCTGGGGAAAAGCCAGTAAAGCATACCGAAGGTTAGGAACCCATTCCATCCAAGAGCACCTATATGGACATGCGCTACTGTCCAGTCACTATAGTGAGATATGGCGTTGACATTTTTGAGGGAAAGCATGGGGCCTTCAAAAGTTGACATACCGTAACAGGTCACTGCTACGACAAAGAATTTCAGAATCGGATCGACTCTTACCTTGTCCCAGGCTCCTCTTAAGGTAAATAGTCCATTGAGCATACCCCCCCAGGAAGGTAAAAGGAGCATGATTGAGAAAACCGTACCTAAGGACTGTGCCCATTCAGGCAGTGCCGTGTAAAGTAAATGATGCGGTCCGGCCCAAATGTAAAGGAAGATTAACGACCAAAAATGGACGATACTCAGACGGTATGAGTAAATAGGCCTACCGGCAGCCTTTGGCAAAAAGTAGTACATCAATCCCAGATAGGGCGTGGTCAGAAAGAATGCCACCGCATTATGTCCATACCACCATTGTACCAAGGCATCCTGCACTCCGGCATACCATGAGTAACTCTTGAAAAGACTTACAGGCAACTCTACAGAATTGACAATATGCAACATGGCAACAGTAACCCATGAAGCAATAAAAAACCAGATAGCAACATATAGGTGTCGCTCCCTTCTGGTTAGGATAGTGCCAAACATATTGATACCAAAAACAACCCAGATCAACGTGATGGCAATATCAAGCGGCCATTCCAGTTCCGCATATTCCTTGGCAGTAGTATATCCCATCAACAGCGTTATGGCTGCTGCTACAATAATCAACTGCCAACCCCAGAAGTGGATCTTGCCCAAAGCCTTACTCCACATCTCCGTCTTTAATAATCTGGGCATAGAGTAATATACTGCTGTAAAAATGCCGTTACCTACAAATGCAAAAATCACGGCATTGGTATGTACCGGACGTAGCCTGCCAAATGTAGTGTATTCAATACCCAAATTCAGGCCAGGGTACGCCAGCTGAAACGCAGCGATAACACCGATAAGCATGCCGACGACACCCCAGAATATGGTAGCTACCGCAAACTGCTTCGGAATCTCATTGTCATACTGAAACTTTTCTAATTCCATGTGCTTAATTTTTATTTTTCGTTTTAATTTTTTGCTCGAATAAAATGCGATTGGCTGAGGAGAATTGGTCTTCAAACTGACCGTCCTTGCTACTCCACAAAAATGCAACTAAAAATCCACCCGAAATCAACATGCTGATGATTAGTAGTAACAACAATACACTCATAGTCAATCTTTTAATTTAAGAATGCTCCCCATATATCCACTGAGGAAATAAGTCAAAAATATAATAGTAACTGAACTTATAGGCATAATGATGGCCGCTACTACGGGGTAAAGCAATCCCTGTACTGCGAACCATAAGCCTGCAATATTGTATATCAGGGATACTCCAAAAGTAAAATAGATAATCTTTCTTCCTATCCTGGATAGTTTCATCAAGGCAGGGATGGTAGTCACTTTTGTTCCATCCAGAATACCATCTGCTGCCGGTGTAAAATTATTTACTGAATCACTCACTGCAATTCCAACGTTGCTTTGTCTTAATGCACCTGCATCATTCAACCCATCGCCTATCATCATCACCTTATGACCATCTTCCTGTAATGATTTGACTAACTCATATTTCTGTTGGGGGTCACAAGCAAAGTAACTACTGTTGCCTTCACCGATGAGTTTGTCCAGATATTTTTTTTCACCGTTGTGATCTCCACTCAATATTGCCAGTCTGTAGTCATCTTTCAACCGGGAAAACATGTCTTCTATCCCTTCACGGTATTTATTCCGTACGCTGAATTTGCCCAATATACTGCCATTGACGGAATAATATATTACTGATGCTGTAAAAGATTGTTCTGCACCGGTATATCCCACGAAGGATGCTGATCCCAATTTGTAATGATTGTCATTATGCCATCCCTCTATACCTTTTCCCGGAGTATTGCGATAGCTTTCAATCTTGATGGTATCAGTTCCGGTAAAACTTTCGGATATGGCACGGCTGAGCGGATGACTTGATTCATCCGAAAGGGAGCAAAGAACTTCCTTTTGTTCAATGGTCAGGGTTATTCCAGAATATTCCGGCAGGTTGCATTGGTGATCGGTCAAGGTGCCGGTTTTGTCAAAAATGATATAATCCACTTCCGACATCGCTTCCAGCACATCATGGTGCCGTAGGTACAGGCCGTTCTTGCCATACATCCTAATGAGGCGTCCATAGGTATACGTTGCCGTAAGAAGTAAGGCACAAGGACAGGCAATGATAAACATAGTGGTAACAGCGTTCCACATGATATCAGGTCTTTCCTGGAGAATCCAGTAAGTTGCCGTGATAGCAACCAAAACCAGTAGTATCCAGGTAAAGTGCTTGCTAAGTAAGTCGATGTAAGAATTGGTTTCGGATTTATTCTTGAATTTATTGTTGTTCCAAAGGTTGGTCAGATAGCTTTGTGAGACGGTTTTTATTGCAACCACTTCGATTTTTTCACCGGATTGTTTACCTCCTGCATATACGATGTCGCCGATTTTAGCTTCAACCGGGAGGCTTTCACCTGTAACAAAGCTATAATCGATCAATGCTTTACCTTTGGATAAGATGCTATCCACGGGAATTATCTCATCCTGACGAATGGAAAGGACGTCATCAGTCTCAATTTTTTCAATAGGCTTGGTAATAACACCTTCTTCTGTTATCTGTCTGACTGCAATCGGAAAGAAGGAACGAAAATCGCGATCAAAGGAAAGTGACTTATATACCTGATCCTGAAGTAATCGACCTACTAACATGAAGAAAATGATGCCTGATAGGCTGTCTAGATAACCTTCGCCCGAGCCCAGGAATATCTCGTACAGGCTTCTGATAAAGGTTATGGCTATTGCCAGTGCTATAGGTGCATCGATATTCAGATATCTTTCCCTGGCTGATTTCCAGGCTGATATAAAAAATTCTGCCCCTGAGTAGAATACGACCGGGATGGAAAGTATAAGCATTCCATATCGGAGGAAAAGTGCTATGGGCCGCTCGATTTCTACACCTCCTGCCAGATAGGATGGAATGCTCATCATCATGATGTTGGCAAAGCAGAATCCCGCTATACCAACTTTGTAAATTTTTTTACGGTCTGCCTTCTTCAGGATTTCTGTATCGTCACCTGACAAGCTGATATGAGGTTCATAACCGATAGATGTCAGTAATCCTGCCAGGTCAGATAATGCTAAGAGGTTATGGTCAAATACAATGAAAGCTTCTCTCTTAACAAAGTCCACCCGCACATTGAGGATGCCATCATTCAGTTTGTTAAGATGCTCCAAAAGATAGAGACAACTACTGCAGTGCATCTGGGGCAGATAAAACCTGACGTGACTTTGATCATTATTCTTAAATAGGATTAACTTATCTGTTATTTCATCATTGTTTAGGTAATCGAATTTTGAATTGTTTTCTATAGGGCGGATGGTTAGACCGGGGTGCTCATTGTATTCATAATAGTCACACAAACCTTTTTCGTTGAGCAGTCCAAACACTATTTTACAGCCCTGACAACAGAAAACAGCATCGGCTGCCCTTATATCTCCGGTGCATTCAGTTCCACAGTGAGAACAGCTGACTTGTTTCTCTATTGTTGTACTTGCTTTTGGCATGTCAGTTGTTGTTAAATGAACCGTTATCGAAAACAACCGGAGAATTCAGAGGAATGATTTGATCTACAAGGTCGTATAGCTTCGTTTTTTCAATGGTAAAAAGCCGGCTTAATAAATCATATAGTTTTTGCAAACACGGATACTTACCTCTTGATACCGGTTCTAGTGATTGGATATATCCTTCAATTTTATGATCCTTGTACCTGATTAGCCGGATCAATTCAATGATATTTGCGGTAGGACCAACATTTTTTGCCGGATTATTTTTACCTGCCCTGATTAGGGTATTGAAAACCAGTTTTCTTTCGAAGTTGGATAGACTTTCGAATTCATTTCTGATTCGCAGGACAGTAAATAAATGTTCCTGTAATTCAGGATCGGAATCCTGATCCGAACAATTCATCAATGCTGCATCAATTGCTTCATCCACAGCCGGATATAATTGACGGTCAAGTAATTGGCACTGTTTTTCTATAGATACCGACATTGCAACGATTTTCAGTCAAATGAATGTACAAAGATGCTTCGCGCCTTTTAAGTAAACAATGACTTAAGAAAGGATAAAACATGACAAAAGTCATATTTTATATTGTATTTATATATAGGGCTAAGATATAAATAATATTCAATAGATTGGCCCTGGATTTAAGCAATATTTAAAAAACTGAAATTAATAAAAACAATTAAATGTAATATTTTATGTAGGTATGAATGATTTGATATAGCCTGAAAATATTTTTGTCAAGTCTTCATCTATGATTTTTTCTCTTGTCCATGTGTCCAATGCAGGTTTCTCCTTGCCGGAATGCATCCTGAAGCTGGCCTTTAGCTTGGTCGAGTTTTTTGAAAAAGCTTTTCGAAGTCCCGGCAGGATCTCTCTGAATCTCTCATAATCTATATCTGCAAGCCACAAATCAATGATTTTCACAATGGAAGGTACCGCAAAGGCTGTAAAAACCTGACTGCTCATGATGCCCAGTAACCAGGCGACACTCGGTTCGAGATTATCCCGATCACTCATTTCGTCTGTCATCAGACCAAGTGCTTCGTCCAGGTCGATTATCTTCTTTTCCAGACAGACACCTGTGATCCAGCCCCTGAAGATTGCCGGTATCTCAAAGGTATAAAGTAGCCTTTCTATATGTCCCATCCATAGGAGAGTCAGGCTTTCCTCTCCGGTTTGAAGAATGGCATGATGGAGTCGTATAATGGTGTCCAGGGTACTGTCCAAATCTTGTTCCGGAATACTTATCAGGATATTTTCAAAGTTGATGGTCAGTCTGGTGACTAAAATTTCTATCAGATTTTTCACCTGACTAAGGTCCAGAGAGCGAACTGAACCATATTTGAAGTAGCCACACAATTGAGGGATGAGTTGCATCCATGACTCAGCCTCTTCTTGTTTGAATAGTGTGTTTTCTATTTGTTTGAGTAAAAATTCCGTTAGGTCGGCGATCTGGGAGTTGATGACAGGCGTAAGGATATCCAGGTAAAATAATACGTTGTCCTTCCTGTTTAGCTCATCTTTGGTTTTGATGGCAGCTGCCTGATCGATGCTGGATCCATACAGGCATTGATGGAAGAGCAGGATGAGGAATTCAGACTTCCATTTCAGACTCCAGTGTTCATTAAAACTTCCCTTTGCAGAGGTTCGTCCCTTGGCTTCTTTGCCCCAGGTTATTCCAAGCAGTCTGAGTTGCCAGATGAGGCGGGAGGCTTCCAGCTGTACCGGATTCCGAAGGTCTAGCGTAAGGTCATGACTTTTAGTGTCCTGGGTGTATTTTTTTAACTTACAGTCCTTGATTTTACGTTCGAAATCCACTATTAAGGCCTGATTTGTGATATTAACAGGTACTTCACCCAGTGTATCTCCAATCAGCCCTTCCTTGAGTAGTTCGTCGGTCTTGAATTTTTGATCCAAACCATACACTGCCGAGCAAGCTTCAATGATGGTATCGATGCCCGGAATATCTGTACTTCGCAAATTGGCCAAAGTCTGGGCGAGATTGACTGATTCAAGGGTATGTGCCAAGCTTATGTCATAGCCTTTTTTACGCAGATGCAGCGATAGGGAAGAAGTAATGGTGACAGGTGCAGAGGCGCCATATTCGAAAATATGCTCGTAGTATAGAGGATATTGGACCCCTGCGTCATAATGATTAATTGAGCTAAGACGTTGATATGACCACGGAATCCAGTTGCAGGTAAGTTTGGCTTTTGATTGCGGTTTGAATAGTGCCTTATCCTCTTTCGCTGAAAATTTTTTATAATCGCGAACAAAAGGTAGGTGTGCTGCCCCTGTTATCACAACGATTCTCTTATATAGTCCTGATTTGACAGCATTTCGAATATGTTGTCGCATATTGGCCTCCCGTGCTTTATTGTACTGATCACTGCCGGCTTCTATAGCCGGTCTGATGGCATCAATGATGGATTGAATCTGTTTGAAGTTTTCGGAGGGACTGGACGTCTGCTCAAAATTAATTTCCCACCATTGTTCCACATCCTCGATACCTTGTAGTTGAGCCAGATACCGGAAAGCGTCAACGGTGTTTTTAATAGGAAAAGTCACATCTTCGGGTTCAATCTGCTCGTCATCATAATTGAATTTTACCCCTAAGGGAAGGTCAATCGCATGGATTGGGACAGCGGTTGCTTTGGCATATTGGATAGCAATCCATTCGGGAGAAAATTTGGCAAATGGTAATACGTAGTTGTTTTCGGCCTCTCCCTCCTTGAACAATAAGATAGCAACAGGCAATTTAAAGGTTGAAATATCCGTCTTTTCAAGTAATTCCTGCGTATTTTCCGGCGCTTCCAATAGGATCAGGTCCGGCTTGTATTCGTCCAGAAATGCCTGTACAGACTTCGCACAGCCTGGACCATGATGACGGATGCCGAGGAAGTGTATTTCATTGGTTGCATTCATCTTTCCCTAACTACACCTACAGGCATGTTGTTGTCATAATTGCCGGCTATAACCGGATTTTGGGCAAATGCTGTAGATTTTTTTACTTGATAGCTGATATAGTCATACAGTTCTTTGATCGTGATTATTCTGTCTTTATTTGAATCAGAAGCGCCTTTCAGCCCGTTAATGAGGTAATGGCTGAATATACCCTGACGCATTCCCGTGGATTCCAGGGATGTTTCTTCTTGTTTTGAAGATAGCAGGAAGGCAGTTCCGCCTTTCGTTTTCTCAAATGTTGAATAAAACAGATCGAGGGATTCGCCGAAAGCACTTCTCTGTGCCAAAAGACTACCGGAATAACAGGCATCTGCTATACAAAGTTTATGTTTAGCTTGACTGGATTCGAGTATTCTCTTTATTTCGTCATAGCTGATACGATTTTTATAACCGTCGGAATCAAAAGGGAGATAATATCCATTAATGCCGTGACCTGCGAAATACAACAGGATGACATCATTTGCATCTGCTTCGGCGAAGGTTGTCTTTAATGTTTTGATGATATTCTCTCTGTTGGCTGCTTCATCAATAAGTATTTTGACCTGATCGTCAGGAACAGCACCACCTTCAGGGCTTTTGAGAAATGAATACAGCAGGTAAGCGTCATCATCGGTATATTTCAGCATCGGTAGATCTGGATATCGGCCAATTCCTATGATTACTGAATATATTTTGACTTGCTTATCGAATTGGGTTTGCGTGATTGGACTTTCAGTTATTTGTGGTTCTGTTAATTGAACTGCTTTCCCTGCTTCCCAAAAGGATTCTATTTTCTTTCCATCATTATAATAAAATACACCATATCCCTGAGGTCTGTCGTCCAACCATTCTCCCAGATAGATGTCACCATTAGAATAATAGCAAACACCTAATCTGGTGGGCTTACCATTTCGCATATTGCCTTCCCATCTTGATCCGTCCGGATAGTTGAAAATTCCTATGCCTGAATTGCAGTTTGATAGGTTACAATCACGTAGTTTCTTGGACTTACCCTTCATCAATTCTGTAATATCCTGACGATGGGTAAGATTGCCGTTTTGCCAAATCCCTTCTACAATGTCTCCGCCAGAAGTGCGGAAACGACCGGGGCCATTGACAGATGATGACTCCCACATGCCTGTGTAAATCGATTTATCTCTGTATTGAAAGGTTCCGTACCCTTCAAACTTGTTATTGCGGAATTCTCCTTCATATCTTTGTTCTCCTCCTCCTATCAGGAGCTTGCCATAACCGGTTCGCATATCGTCTTTCCATTTGCCGAAAAATCGATCACCATTGGCTGATATCATGATGCCGGTTCCATCAAATTCTCCACCGGAAAATTCTCCTATATAGACAGTTCCGCTTTTAAATTTCAAGACTCCCTGACCATCCTCACAATCACCTGATAGGCACTGCGTAAATGAATAAGTGGTGACATTCATTAACAGGATAAAAACAGACAAGGATCTCATGATTTCTTTTTGTATATTCTTCTGCGTACCGGAGATCATATTGGAATAATTATAATGTTAATGAACGATAGAGTGGTAGAAAAAGTTGCTGATTTAAAGTAGATGCTTAACCAGTGACATAATAACGTTTTTGATGAATTGAAATATTGTGGGTATGGGAGAATGGCATATACATTGTATTGGTTGAAGATTAGTATGAATGCCGGTATTTGATGTTAATAATGATCTGATATTCAAATTTTAGAATAGGGAATAAATATTTTTTGGAGGGAATCATTTGCCTAAACCTTTTCTAAATTTCTTCCAATTATCTTTAATAATGATTGTCACACGGGGAGATAAATTAAAGTACAACGCTGCAGCCCAGAAAAGAACGGTAAATAGCGTAGTTCGAATGAGAATTTGGATATAGGGATTTCCTGTATTTGGAGCCATATAGGCCGCTAATGCAGACAGGATTGCAAACATTATGATGAGGATATCTTTGTTTGAAAAAGGCCAAATTCCAAATTTTTTCCTGACATAGTACAACTTGAAGAGATTGTAAAGGACCATTGAAATCAAGGTCGCCAAAGCAGCTCCCGTCACGCCCATGGTGTGGATAAGAAAGTAATTCAGGATTGCGTTGGAGAGGCCCAGTACAATCAGGGTGTAAAAATTGATCCGATAATATTGGCTGTACCCTATGATCTGCCCATTAAGACCTGTGCCCATATCCACGATCTTTGTTAGTCCAAGAAACACAATAATCATAAACCCTAAGCTGTAAGCATCTCCATTGCTCATAAAGGCATACACCGACTCCATATTGATCAGAATTCCCATGAGCAGGAAGGTTCCAAGCAATAACATAATAGAAGAGGTCGAACGATACAGGCCTGCCAGCTTACCCATATCATTTTCGGAAAGATAACGCGCCACAATCGGACTGGCAACTGAAATGATAGCTATTACGGGTATATTGATAAAATTGGATATGCTCGAATGCATGTTGTATATGGAAACATACTTGAAGTCCGGTAGAATGGCCTTGATCATGACGGTGTCGATATACAGTACCAATTGATTGCCAAAAGCGCTCAGAATGGCAAAGAAGGCGTAATGCATGATTCGTCTTACACGATCACCCGTGAGGAAGCTAAAATTGATAACAAAGCTCTCTTTCCTGAGATAGGCGGTATAAATCAATAGTAAAACCAATGCCAGGACATAATTACCCACTAAACCCCATACAACATGCTCTATTGAGATATAACCAAGAATATGCAGGCCTATTAACAACGGCAGCGTCAGCTTCAGTAAAAATTCTTTGAACAGTGCCGGAATGATGACCTTGGTAAAATTGTTGAGATAAACATCAATCAATGCGCATCCTGCCTGTAATATTGTGAGTGGCAGGATGTACATAAAATACTTGTTGTAGTCGGCGTCCCTGGATTCAAAAAAATGACTGAGCCAGTCACCACCAACAAAGAATAACAAAGCAAATATTAAGCTGCCTAACAGATACATGGATATGATTACACCCAGGAAACCATTGTCCCGCTTGTCTTCTGTCTTGAACTCGTTATAATTATTGATGGCTACAGCACCCGAACCGACTAAGATGAATGGTGCAAACATCAGAGAGGCAGTCAGCAGAAAGGTGCTGAGGCCGTGAAGCTTCATATCCAAAGGATAAATAAATAGCGTGCTCAGGGCTCCAATAATGTAGCCTGCTACACTGATTAATATCCTTACGACCGACTGCTTACCCGGAGAATTAAACAAAAGTTATTCCTTTACGTTTTTGTCCTTATTTTTCTCATCTCTGAATTCCGTTACAATTGCCCCTGCAAGCAATAGAAGCAGAAGGATGGAACCGATCCGGCCAAATTTCTGCCCTGCATAATAGGATTCCGGTTCGAATTTCATCTCCAGTGTATGTTTGCCTTCAGGCACTTCAAGTCCTCTCAGCACATAATTGGTACGCACTAATCCTTCCTTGCGCTTACCATCGATATACACATGCCATCCTTTCTTCTCAGGATAATAGACTTCGGAAAAGACTACGAATTGTGGCGATGCAGCTTCGTAGGTATAAGTCATATGATCCGGAATGTATTTGGTCATCTCAATCTTTGCTGCAGGATCAGGCGTATAACTGTCTGATTTTATGGAAGATTTGAAAGACTTATTTACCACAGCATTGTGAATATTGGCAGTGTCGCCTAATGCATCAAGTTCCTGCTGAGGTGTGTCCACCCACTTTACTTCACGTGCAAACCATGCATTACCCATCGCTTCGGGATTTGGTTGTGCAAAAAGTCGATTGTCGGCACCACTTCCAATGATGTATTTCGTGTTCAACATACCATATACATGGAAATAATCTCTTGGGTTACTAAGATATTTGTCAATCACATCTTGATAGATGGCTAGTTTTGCAGCGTGATATCCACCTACATTTTTATGGAAGTTGCTAAGAAAGGCATCATTGAACATATTTGAAGTAAAGTCAGCGACGCGGTAACTTAATTGTTTGTCCTGCATAATTTCTTTATCCACCGGCCTCGGTTCTTCAGAAGCATTTAAATCAGATTGCATTACAAATTTTGAATTAGGCAGATAGCGCTTGTCCACAGTCACCAGATCAATGAAAATTAAAGCAGCTAAGACAGAGAGGGCAACTACATTATTCCATTGATACTTTACGAACAGATATAGCAAACCAAAGAAAGCTGCGATAAAGAAGAATGTACGCCATACATCACCTCTGACGGCAACTGCCCTGTCCTGATACAATGCGGAAATTAATTCAGGATACTTTGCTAATTTTTCATCTATCGGTGAGGTTAGGGTATGTAACCATCCTTGATAAAAACCAAGAATAAGAATAACTCCGGCCGGAATCATTGTCATCTTAAGCGCTTTCATTCTGCCTGCCTGATCCATCGTCAGAAACTCTCTGAGGCCGAGGAACCCGATAAGCATCAGGACCAGATGGGCCAGATTGATGGTCATTGAGACTGCCCGGAACTTATTGAAGAGCGGGAAATAATCGAAAAGGAAGTAATTTAAGGCTGAAAAATGATTACCCCAGCTCAATAAGACTAAAAATATCAGGGAGCAAAGGCCCCACCATCGAATCCAGCTTCTCAAGCTAAAGAATCCAAGGAAGAAAAATAAAACTACAGTAATGCCCCAATACCAGGCACCAGCAGTAAAGGGTTGTTGTCCAAAGTATTTTGAAGTAGTCTGAGCCAGTTGCTGTGCCAGTTCCTGATTGTTCATGTTCTGCAAGGCACGCAGGGAGTGAGATTCGGGGTCACTGACAAAGAAAGAAGAGCTTTCTCCGCCCATGAAATTGGGGATTACGTGTGTCATGGATTCCGGGATGCTGAGTGACCAGCTGAAAGCATAGTCCTTATCAAGACCATCATCTGCCTTGCCTGGTTTGTCTATTAGTGACTTACCGCGTATGGTTTCTTCACTGTATTCCTTGGTCGTCAGCAGTTTGGGCAGATTGGGCAGTACTCCAATCACGGATGATAAGGTTAGTAGTGCGGTACCTATCAGCAACGTCTTTATTTCCTTCTGTTTCAAAAGGTGAATGCCGACTCCAATGACGAAAAAGACTGCCAGGAAGGCAAAATAATAACTAATCTGAGGGTGGTTGGTCATAATTTGCAGATTGACGAAGAGGGCTGTTAGCGCACTCCCCAACAAATATTTCTTTTGGTAAATCAGCCACATGGATCCGATAGTAGGAGCCAACAGAGCCAAGACCATGACCTTATTGACGTGGCCATTGCCGATAAGATGCATAAACGATGTACTCATGCCAAATAAGATGGAACCTACGAGTGCATATTTCCAATTGAATCGGAAACAAAGCATCATGAAATAAAAACCAATACAACAAGCAAATAATAAGCCGGTCGGACTGGAAATTCCTTTGGTCAATTGCATGGAGGAATAGACAATTCTTGGGACAAAATCATAAGTCTTGCCATTGGCTCCAAATATCTGGTAGCTCGGCATACCGCTGAACATGCTGTTGGTCCAAAGTATTTCCCGACCCTCTTCAGCCATATATTTTCTGATCTCACTCTGCATACTCAGTGAGTGCTGGACGTCACCCTGTGGGAGTACCTTGTTCTCAGCATTTTCAGGTAAGAAATAAAATATACAGAATAATGCTATACCGATGATTGCAGCCATATGTGGCCACAGCTTGCTAAAGGTTTGTTTCATTTTGATACTTTAGAATTAAATGCCAAAGATAATTCTCTGGCGTGATATTGAGCAAAAAACAGATGCTTTAGAATTCCATTTTTGAAGAATGGCTCTATAATACGACATGGAGATGAATCCCGAATAAATAAAGATCAATTACCTTGGCAATCCTGCAATTTACCATTAATTTTGCGGAAAATTTATTGATTGGATCAACCTTTTTTATCGATTGTAACCGTTTGTTATAATGCTGCTGCTGTTCTGGAAGGGACCATTCAAAGTGTCATCAACCAGACTTGCGATGATTACGAATATATCGTCATTGACGGTGCCTCCAAGGATGATACGCTGAATATCATCGAAGAATTCTCTGAACATATCACCAAATGGATTACTGAGCCCGATAAAGGTATATATGACGCGATGAACAAGGGCCTTGAACTCGCTTCCGGTCGGTATGTTTGGTTCCTGAATGCAGGAGATCATGCATATGATGAAAGGGTAGTGGAGAAGTTAAAAGCTATTTCCGGAGATTGTGATGTTCTCTATGGCGAAGTGATGATAGTCGATGAAAAAAGAATGCAACTCGGCACACGCTCAAAGATAACGGTCCACAAATTACCGGAAGACCTGACCAGACAAGACATGAAAAGAGGTATGATCGTGTGTCATCAGGGGCTGATACCTAAACTGGAGATTACGCCACACTTTATCCTTCATAATCTTAGTGCTGATATTGATTGGGCTATCCGGATTCTGGATAAGGCCAATGTAACGCAAAAAACCGACTTCATTATTTCGGAATATCTGGCCGGGGGAGTTTCAAAGAAAAAATGGAAGCAATCGCTCAAGGACCGCTTTGCCATCCTCAAGAGTCATTTCGGCATGGCAAATGCAATTTATAACCATATTATAATAGTTGCAAGGGCTATAGCACACAATTTCAAACGAAGAGGAAAGAACAAATATTAAAACACTAATTTCAATCTGACTTTTGAAGGTCAATACCTTCCCGGCTAATATTTTTAAATCAGGAAAATAAAAAAAATTCGATTTAATTGACAAAATATCCTCATTTTGCAGGGCAAACATATTTAAATGAAAGTCTTAATCCTATCTCGAAATATCGGACTGTATTCCACGCAGAGACTCATTCTTGAATGCAGAAAACGTGGTCATAACGTCCAGGTCATTGACCCTCTTACCTGTAATCTAATCATTGACAACAATGCTTCTTACATTTTGGACAATTCCGGTCAGGAGGTAATAGCTGATTGGGTTTTGCCACGGATTGGTTCCACCGCTACTAGCTACGGCGCAGCGGTTATCCGACAATTTGAATTGAAAGGTATTCCGGTTGTTACTTCCTCTCAGGCACTTTTGCAGGCAAGAGACAAGTTGGTTGCCTTGCAATTACTGGCTCAGAATGGGCTTCCCATCCCTAAAACTGCCTTGCTGAGTCCTATTGAGTGTGATAGCCAATTGATCAGGCGGGAATTTGAGTTTCCTGCTGTCATCAAGTTATTGGACAGTACACATGGCCTTGGTGTTATACTTTCTGATTCCTCGCAGAATGGCGTTGCCATTGCAGAAGCCTTTATGAGGATGCAACAGAAATTTATCATTCAGAAATTTGTCAGGGAATCGGCAGGCCAGGATATCAGGGCTTTTGTGGTAAACGGCAAGATTATTGCAACTATGTTGAGGAAGGCCCCTGAAGGTGATTTTCGAAGTAATATGCATCGCGGTTCTACTGCCACGGTCATCGAATTGACAGAAGAAGAGCAGAAAGTTGTTCTTGACGCTTCAAAGACTTTGGGTTTAGAGGTAGCAGGTGTGGATATTATGCGTAGTAAGGAAGGTCCTGTTGTACTTGAAGTCAATGCCAGTCCGGGTCTTGAAGGAATAGAAGGGGTGACCAAGGTCAATGTCGCAGGATCTATTGTCGCATATGGTGATTTTATTGCCAGGACTAAATGACCGACTTCTTTAATATAAATGGTGAACTTATTGCTCCGGGGCAGCGAACAGTTGTTCGTGTTCCGATAGGCCATTTGCCTGTTGGCACCCGATTGGATATGGATGTGCATGTGTTCCGGTCACATAAGCCAGGTCCGGTTTTACTACTTACCGGAGGAATCCATGGCGATGAGATCAATGGAATAGAGATATTGCGCAGGGCTTTAAAAAATGGCTTGTTTGACGAATTGAGGTGTGGTTCGGTAATTGCGATCCCATTGGTTAATGTATTCGGATTCATCAGTTTTACAAGAGATTCAACGGATGGAAAAGATATCAATCGCAGCTTTCCGGGTTCATCCACCGGTTCCATGGCCTCACAAATTGCCAGGAAACTGACTCGTCAGATTCTAAAATATTGTACGGCAGGCATTGATTTCCATTCCGGTAGCCAGTCTAGGTTTAATTATCCTCAGATTCGATATACGGAAAGACATGCCTCTGCTTTTGAACTTGCCAATGCCTTTAATGCGCCATTTGTTGTCAAAAAGACACCATTGCTCAACTCTCTCAGAAAAACTGCCTTCGATATGGGAATTCCCATCGTAGTCTTTGAAGGTGGAGAGACATTGAGAGTGGATGATTTTGTTGTGGAATCAGCCTTTGATGGTCTTAAAAAGGTGATGAATCACCTTGGTATGGCCGATTTTCCGGTATCTACTCTGCAAAGCCGTGTCCTACATAAGATGTCCTGGCTGCGATCCGGCTGCTCAGGTTTGTTTTATCCTGAGGTGGATAACGGTAGTCCTGTGGTCAAAGGTCAATTGCTCGGCTGGATCCATGATATGATGGGTAATGTCAGTAAACCAGTCATCAGTAAATCATCCGGCTATATTATATGTGTCAACAACCGACCGGTAGTTTATTCCGGTGACCCTTTGTTTAATATTGGTTCTGCCTGATGTTTTTTTAATGGTGCTAATGATTTTTGTCTATGTTATTTTATAATTCCAACAATAGTACTAACAGATTGTCATGCAAAAAGGTAAAACAATTTAATGCATACATTACCAAATGTTTATGTTATTTATACATGTTGTTTTTTGTAGCAACAAATGATGTATTAAGTCAACCTGTCAAGGAAATTGTAAACAAATTAGCTACAGATGCATCCCTTAAAAGTGCTGGTCTGAGTTTTACTATTATCGACAAGGCTTCCGGTGGATTGATATATTCCCACAATCCCCATCTTGCGCTCGTTCCGGCCAGTTCCATGAAACTTCTTTCTTGTGCCTATGGGCTGAAAACATTGGGTAAGGATTTCAGGTTTAGGACCGACCTGGAATATACCGGAAGTATTGATAGTGATGGTGTACTGAGAGGAGACCTGATTATCAAGGGTTATGGTGATCCATCTCTTGGTTCAGAGATGACCAATGGCGCACAGGATCTCGATCGTATCCTGAATCTATGGGTTGATGCAATCAGGAAGAAAGGTATAAGAAAAGTAGAGGGCCGTATCTACGGTGATGCAACCTTCCTTTCGGATGAAGGGATTTACGATAGCTGGCAATGGGCGGATATAGGCAACTACTATGCTGCGGGTGCTTATGGTCTGAATATATTCGACAATCTATTCAAACTAAAGCTCAAACAGACAAAGCAGGGTGGAAGCCCGTTAGTCCGGACAACCAATCCCAATATTCCTGGATTAAACTTTGCCAACAGTCTGATATGTGCAGGTCCCACCAGCGGTGATAATGCTTACATTTATGGCGGTCCATTACAATATCAGCGAGCTATCAGGGGAACAATACCAGCCGGTACAGGTGAATTTGAGATCAAGGGAAGTCAACCCGATCCGCCGGCTACAGCAGCGATGCTACTTCGGCAAAAATTGGCGTTGGCTGGCATTGAATCGCGTTCATTTGCAGGGTCTCTTACCAGTAATATACCGGAGGGGAAAAGAATCATGATCGAATCCTTCTATTCTTCACCTCTTAAAGAGATTGTGACACAAACATTGCTCAAAAGCCTCAATCTCAATGCGGAAGGGATCGTAAGGTATTGCCATGCTGTAAAAAATCCAGGCAGTAAGATTGAGGATGCTTTGAAGTCCTTTAATCAATTCCTTGAGAGCCAATCCGGTCAGAGACATGGCTTTATAGTGGCCGATGGTTCCGGTCTATCAAGCCAAAATTGTATTTCAAGCTTCGGATTTGCAGGCTTTTTGCAGGAAATGTTCAAGGATAAAGCAATTTCAGGTGTTTTGACAGATGCACTTCCGGTGGCAGGAGTATCAGGAACCCTTAAAGGATATTTGAAAAATTCCAAAGCGGCAGCAAAGGTCAAGGCTAAAACAGGCTCCATGAACCAGGTACGAAGTTTTTCGGGACTTCTCACTGGTGCTTCAGGTAAGGAATATGTATTTTCCCTGATTATAAATAATTACACCTGTAATTCAGCACAGATAAAATCCAAGGTGGAAGCACTGTTTGAAGGTTTATTTACGGCACTTTGATTTGCTGATAATTGATTCTGTTTCCTTTAAACCGGACTACATTTGTTGTTTTGCCTTCCTTTAAAGTGTGGGGATATGTCAATTCAATATTTTTGAAATAAACAACCTGGTCAAATATATAAACACATTTCACTTTTTATCCTTGAACGAATAGGGTGATATTATATGTTATACCAAGATGATTTAATATAAAAGTCCATAAATTTTTGGTACACTAGTCCGGACAGTTATGCTACCAGAGCTCTGCTTTGTCCCGGGAGTGAAGCAATCCGAAGTTCCGGGACCGAGATAAAAGTCGTATAAATCAATGAAGTTGGTCTATAACGAATGTACCTTTGGTATTACTGCTGAGTCTTTGTCCAGGATGGCAAGAATATTGTTAATATGGTATTTGTTCCGGTATGAAGCGAGAATAAAAGGAGTCTTTTTTCAAAATCAGCAAAATGGTTTACTTTTCTTTATATGCCAATCCGGAATTCACCCAATTGAAATTATATTTGCTACCTTTATCTTTATAAAATTAATTTTGTAAACTAAAAGATTATAATGGATACTGCAATTCAGGCAATACTCGCAAAAGAATTGAAAAGACAAAGGGAAGGCATCGAGTTGATAGCTTCCGAAAATTTTGCATCTGCTCAGGTGATCAAAACCATGGGCAGTGTACTCACTAATAAATATGCAGAAGGCTATCCCGGGAAAAGATATTATGGCGGTTGTGAAGTGGTAGACCAATCCGAACAATTAGCTATTGAAAGATTAAATGAATTATTTGGCATGGAATATGCCAATGTGCAGCCTCACAGTGGGGCTCAAGCCAATGCGGCTGTCTTCCTGGCCTGCTTGCAACCTTACGACAAGGTGTTGGGCTTTAATCTTTCGCATGGAGGTCACCTGTCTCACGGCTCTCCTGTCAACTATTCAGGCAAGGTGTACCACCCTGTATTTTATGGAGTGGAGGAAGACACCGGTATCGTGGATATGGATAAAGTGGCTGAAATCGCAGAACGTGAAAAACCAAAGTTGATCATCTGTGGAGCATCTGCGTATAGTCGGGATTGGGACTATAAAAGGTTTAGGGATATCGCGGATGCTGTCGGGGCTCTGCTCATGGCCGATATTGCGCATCCTGCCGGCCTTATCGCCGCCAAGCTGTTGAATGATCCTGCTCCATATTGTCACATCGTAACTTCGACTACCCATAAGACACTCCGTGGACCTCGCGGTGGTATCATCATGATGGGCAAGGATTTTGATAATCCATGGGGCAGAACAACCGCCAGGGGAAAAGCGATTAAGATGTCTGCAATCCTCAACAGTGGTGTGTTTCCCGGGATGCAAGGTGGCCCACTGGAGCATGTCATCGCTGCAAAAGCTGTAGCTTTTTATGAGGCACTTCAGCCGGCCTACAGGGAATATGCTCGTCAGGTGATCTCCAACGCAAAGACATTCAGCGATGCATTCACCGAAAAAGGTTATAAGGTCTTAAGTGGTGGCACGGATAACCATTTAGTATTGCTTGACCTCAGATCAAAAGGAGTAAACGGTAAAGACGCTGAAAATGCGCTCATTAAGGCTGATATCACGGTCAATAAAAATATGGTGCCTTTCGATACTGAGAGCCCGACTATTACATCTGGTGTTCGGATTGGTGCACCTGCTGTTACTACAAGAGGATTTAAAGAGGCTGATTGTAGGGAAGTAGTTGATTTTATCGATACTGTACTGATGAATATAGGCAATGACGACAAAATAGCTTCTATTAAGAAGGCAGTTAATGAAAAAATGAAGAACTTTCCGCTATACGAAGGAGATTTTTGATATCGGAATCACTTAATTTTTTCATCGGAGACTGTTGAATATAACAGGGAATGAATTTACCTTTGATGGCTGCGGATTCCGTATCCATAATCTTGCCAACCCGGTAAATTCATTTTCCTTCTGATTTGTAGAAAACGGGATACTTAGGTTGTTATTATTTTTTCATAACCTCCCCCTTATTTTATACCAAGATGATTTATATAATAGTTCATAAATTTTGGTATAATGCCGAGGTTACAGTCGTTTAGACCTTGGTCTATAACAAATGTATCTACGGTATTACATCGTAGTACAGAGGAATCATGCTATTATTTCATATTCTTCCTGCCCTCAGATGACATTATTCAATTTTATCGGAATTGAAATGAATAATTGATAGGAATGAAAGTGATTAAAGGGAGTGCAAGTGATTTGAGTTATTATGGGGTTAATTTCATATTTTTGTAAATATGGATGAATGTTGATGTGATTATTAGTGTATATCCGGCTTTTCGGATTTACACATTGTGTAGGCTTCAGTTGTTGTATGTATCGAATTATTATACGAAAGTTAAAAAATAAATAGACCAAAATTTGGTGTATTGGATTATT